>SMTZ1_10001066_pt1 | contig 31566 bp, 29 predicted proteins | sample DeeMarSWOR136_30_FD_25667 | JGI IMG/M metagenome (IMG submission 25667) | reverse complement strand
ATGTAGGAAAAATCTACAATGTCTTAACATACAAAATAGCAGAACACGTTCATAAAGAAGTGCCAGAAGCTGAGGAAGTATTCATTTGGTTATTGGGCAAGATTGGAACGCCTATAGACCATCCGACAATCGCAGCAGCTCAAGTCGTAATGGCAGGAAACAATTCAATAAAAAAGATCAAACATAAAATAGAAGAAGTATTAGACTACGAACTGGAAAACATAGACAAATTCTGCATGAAACTAGCTCAAGGAAAAATCCCTGTCTGCTAAATCTCTATCTTTCTGCATAATGCCGATAGTCACTATCACTTGCGGAACAATTTGAATTCATCTATATTAATGGCGTATTCAAAGCCAGCCTCAAGAAGTGACATGGCACCATCAATCATTCTGGCCATTCTACTTTGTATTCGCTATCATCTCCTTCTTTGAAGATAGTTTGTTCTAAGTTAGTATGAATCTGCGCCTGCGCGCGCCAACATAGAATTATAAAGTGTAAGTGACTACAAGATATCGAGATATTCTCGATTCTGTTTAGTACGAGTATTGACTAAGAACAAAAGAACTTGCAGAGCACACGCACAATTTCTGAAAGCATTCTACGGAGTGAATGTTAGACTTATCAATCCAGACGGAAACACTGAGATAGAGATTCAAGGTTACAAGACTAGCTCGAAGACCACAGCAAAAGACTTGCACAAAGAGATGACGAAATACAGTCAGAAAAGGTGAATGGTTTATACCCAGAAGCCAGAAGTCAAGGTTCTACTTCTGGTTTCGCTTTTTTCCATTCTTGAGACAACTTCGAGGAAAGGCTTTTGATTATCTCTGGTTCTTCTATTCGAGAGAACATAAAGCCTTTATTGCCGAGGTCTTTTATCGAAGCCCCAAAATGGTAATAATCGATGCCATCAACTACTACAAAGCGGTCATGAAATTCTTTTGATGTTCGGATATATAGCCCACCATATTGTTTGTTGAATTCAGTTGCGTTGGCTCTCAGCGCAGGCGAAACTTTCTTTGTTATGACTCTCACCTGTACGTTCGAGCTCTTTTCTGTCATCAAACTCAGCACCTTCTTATTGATGTAGCTGTCAACTATCATGATACTCTGTGAAGCGGTCGAGATGATATCTGCTATAGGCTGAATTGCGTCAAAAACCTGTCCAGAGAAGAAAACCCCTTCATGAGTAATCTTCATATTTTGGGCTTTAATAGTCGTCATTTTCGATAAGACATTGAGACAATAGTCTATGTCCATAAGTAGAATCTCAAGGAATTTTCGGTGAATATACCCACGCCCCTCAAAATCTGTTGTCCCGCTAAGTTCTACCTTACGAATAGGTAGGTCTGTGAAATAAGACAGATATTTTGACCTAAGGAAATTACTGTATGAGTTGAATCGAGAAAACAAATCGTATATGTCTTTCGGGTCAAAGTATCTTGCTCTGCCATAATGATAGGCGTTCAGCCATTGATCCACATTTTTTCGCAAAGCATATAACTTAGTCTCAACGTCGTCCAGCAATCGCTTCACCGAGTAAACTTCACACACTAAAACGATATATGCCATCCAGCCGTATATTATTTACGTGCATTCACTAATCAGACGACGCGCCAATCCTAAAACAAGGTTCTTTACGGAAAAGCAACCCATTCTACCAGTAGGAGTAAAGATCTAAGAAGCGGAATGGAATGAAATGGAATAGAGCGCTTCTAGATCGGCTCTCGCAAATCAAAGCAGCGTATCAGGTAATACTTCCTCACCTAATCCGCGCATTAATTCTGTTAATTCATCCAAAGGAACATCTGCACGGGAAACAACCTCCAAGTTTCTAAAACCCATTATCTTCTTGTATTTCTTGTAGAAAGACGAAATATCCCCTCGCTTTGGAGTTTCAGATGGATAGTAAGCTTTAGCACATTCTAGTAGCTCGATGTTCTTTCTATAACAGCACTCTCTGGCTGATACTGATGCTAAAGGCGTCAAGATGAATGCTTTGAGCTTATAATCCTTCCCTTTATCTGTGAAAACCCTCCTTCTGAACCTGAGAGCAGATGCTAAGAAGTTCGTGACCTGAACGCTCTTGAGGAGATCACCTCTCATCTTTACCTCACCAATCCACAAGCGCTCATTGTCATCCTCTAAAGCCAAAACATCAATGTCACCATAGGGAATAACGACAGGATCTTCCGACCACTCATCATTTAATCCATTCCATTTTGTTAATGGACCTATAATTGATGTGGGATTTAATGGAACATCTTCCGATTGTGCCAAGCACTTCAGAGAAGCAATTGCCAACTTGGGTCCAAATCTCTTCTGAAGTGTAGAAATTATCATATGTTCTTTCAGAAGCTGCGTTTTCACCTTGCTTAGTTTTCTAACAGTTTTCGCATCCGTATTAGGTATCCAATAAAAACAAACCCGTATATTCTCATCGACGCTTTCAAGATCAGATCTGTCAAGTTCACCGTCGAGAAACATTGTCTTGAGCACCTCTTTAATTGTCCGATGAATACGGACATCGATTCTTCTCGCAATTTCCATTCCATAAGCAACTTTCTCAACCTGCAAAACATTAGAAATGCGATCTTTCAAGTGTCGGTCCTTTGTACTAGCAAGTTTCTCCTTCCGCTGACGATCAAAGCCTCGCAGTTCTCGATCCACAGACTTCTCTCCTAGCGCATTATGACTGGGACAGCCGTTACGGGTAGCTGGCACTACTCGGATCTATTTCCATCGACTTCTTTCGGGTGAGTTGCCGTTAGATCGCTTATTGATCCAAGCGTAAATGACACTATACGCTCACCTTCTTTGTTGATTTCAGTCAGTTTCTTGAGGTCTGAAACTCCTGCACTCGTAAAATTCAAGAAATTGTCATACTCATAGAGGAAGTTTCCAAGAATAACATTCATTTGAGATAATTTGCATAGGTTTTCCTGAAGTCTACTCTGGGGATTTAGTAAAAACACAGCGACAAAATTGGCAACACCTAGACTACCAAAGGTTACTGACAAAAAATCGATTCCTTGCAAAATACTCTGCCCAACTGCAATCAAAAGCAAAAAAATTCCGATAACAACAATTATGATATTCAGATAGAAGTTCACCACAAAAGTTTTTCGGGTGGCTTCCACACTGGATCTCAGATTTGAAATCACCTTTACTTGGAACATCTCCAACTCCTTAGTTGCAGGTCGAATAGAACCTCCACTATCCAGCTCTTCTTCCTTTTTCATTTCTTCTTCACCATTCCTAATATGCGGTACTGCCCCTTCAACCAACTAAGAATGTAATAGATCTTTTAAGCTTTTATCTGTGTATGTGTTGTACTCTAACTCGTGTATACACGAGACATCAGTCTCAGGATAATTAAGGTAGAACAGAGAGCATTCTAACAGCCTGCTCCTGCCTTCTAATCATCAACAAATCAGCCTTCAGCAATCTTATCAGTCTCCAACCTATGCTAGGTGGTGGTGGTGGTGGTGGTTGGGTGGGATTTGCACCCTCCCACACACACTGAAAGCGCAAGCATGCATGAATCTACTAGAACTTTCCTCCATAAACCGCTTATACAACCTCATATAGAACGCTACATTTACTATTAATAGGGAGAAGGGAGGTGATTGGATGGACAAGAAAGCTTTGATATCAACCATAGCCCTCCTTGTAATCGCTATGATGCTGGCCTTACCAGTAAGGGCAAAGATAGTAGAACCATACGAGAGTCACATCGAAATGGAGTTGATTGACCCTGGGACAATGTGGTTTAGTGAAGAAGGCGTCATGCACGTGAAAGGTTCATATTGGGCAGGGATAGAAGAAGTATCTGTTCCAAGTGGCTTGGGCACTGCCATATTTGAAGAGTGGTACAATCATTTGAGCCTTGACCCAATAACAGGAGAAGGAACCCTAAGCGCAAAATGGCGACTCACATTTCCGGGAGGCACTGTTGAGGGCAGTGCGAGAGGCAAAATCACAGAGGGGTACCTACTCTCCGGCACATTTGTAGGTTGCCACGGTTCAGGTGATTTCGCAGGTGTAAAGAAAATGGGTTCATTTGAAGGAATGTTGACAAGCGAAACAACCGCAATAGCGGAAATATCTGGCATAATAGTGTATCCTTAGGATGAACGATGTATTGGCAGAATCGAAACCAGAAGTTGGAATCTGAATCTGCAAATCCATCTTTTTGTTCTCTTCCATTTACATCAAAACATGCATGCATTCTAACGAAACGGACAAATCAGCATTGAGTACATATGACTCTTCTGGTGGTGGTGGTTGGGTTCAAATCCCACCCCCCGCACTTTTGAGTGAATCCCCCCCCAAGACTGAAACTTTTTGGTAGGGGTCTGCTTGCGTCTTGTAGATTTTGAAGCTGTCTCTTTCGGTGCCGTATTCGAATCCAGCCTCGATGAGTTGTTTGTCTTCTTCGAATTTGTGAGCGGCTCTCACGATGACGAATTCATTGTGAGAGCGACCAGCTGAGTGTATATCAGAGTGTTGTTGATGTTACAAAAATCCCTCTTACAGACCAATGAGTCCACATCAGTTTATTTTCTAAACTGCATTAATTCAATAGCTATGAAAATTAAATAAAGCACCACTTCGTTACTTATTGATGGGATTATTATTGTCTTCTTTAGCTCAGCTACAGGAAATACCATCAAAAAACTTGATTCTACTCATAGGTCCTCCGGGCTCGGGGAAGTCAACGTTTTGCCAGCAGACAATCCTACAGAATCTTATGATGGAGAGACCTATCATCTACGTGATAACTGAATATGAACCGTCCAAGGCTAGAAAAGACTTGAGAGAGATGGGCTTAGGCGAGGTCGACCAAGGCCTGCTAAGCTTTGTTGATGCCTACACTGAAACGGTGGGTGTTTCAGTGCGAGACCGGCAAGATACATTATATGCCGATTGTAACAGCCTTTCGAGTATCGACATAGCGATTTCGGAAGTATTGAGACGGTTTGAAAAAAAGGACATTTTAGTGATCTTTGACTCTTTGACATCTCCGTATTTATTCAATGGCTCTGAAATCTTGAGATTTATGACGCAAACTCTTTCGAAGTTAGCTGTACAAGGAAATGGTGTACTAGTATGCATTGATGAGGGATGTGGCAAACCTGAGGATCTTGTGGCTATGATGAGCCTCTCCAGCGGCGTAATAAGAATAGAGACAGAAGAGAATAAGCAGATCTTAAATGTGGTGAAATACCCCATAACGTGCCCAACAAGAAAAATAGAAGTTTCTTTGATCAAGCAGGAGAGAATATGGGATCCAAAAGCTTGGGATGAGAAAAAGGTGAAGCATGTTGCGTTTGAGGATGGGAAGCTTCGGAAAGAGATTGGAGATTATGTTAATCTCTTCTGGCCCACCTATTCTTTTTGGAGTTGTATGTTATGGGACCCTCAACGTTTTTCTGACATGAGTTATGAATGGAATAGACAACAGGGATTTTCAATTAAACTCGAGCTCGATATTCTTCCATTGTATATGAAGATTCCATTCAAGCTTTTCGCGCCTAAAAGCCTAAGCAAGGTAAAAGATGTCAAGAGGTTTTGGTCAAGGTTTGGACGGTTCTTCCCAAGTGAAAAGATGGGCCTCGGTATTATCGAATACCTTGATGAGATTTCTAAGACGGATGAGCATCACTTCCGAGTATACGAAAGCTTTGAATGCTGGGGCTTCGAGAATGTGGGTACTACGATGGCTTCATATTTCCCACCTATGTTCGCCGGCATGTCCATGGCTATTGAGAGCATGCGAGGACTCGAAAGGCCGTGTAACGCCATTGAGACGAAGTGCGTCGGGCTTGGTGACCCGTACTGCGAGTTCAAGTTTGTGAATGGTGAAATCGATGGGCTTCAAGCTTCTTTGCACAAATCTAGATCAGTTCTTGAAAAAATACACGAAAGTTTAACACAGCGTCTTATGGGATTTCTGCTTGAGGGAAAACCTCTTGTATCACGACCGAAGTTGGGTAGCGACGTTGACATGCGCTGTGCCTTCTATCTCGGTGCAGCTGGCGAGAGATACCGGATGGCCCTCAGACTAGGAGGAGCTAGAGCGGGAAAGAGTATTGGCGAAAAGCTCATGGATGCAGGACTTACAGATGATGAAGCGGTCGAGCGTATTCTTTACCTAGTCGATTACTGTAAGATAGGGAAGGCGACAATAGATAAGTCAATAAGGATAAGGGGGAACTGCGAAAGTTTAGTTCTGAATCTCATGACAACTAAGCAAGAAGAGCCTCAATGCTGTTTCACTACTGGTTTCATAAATGGCTTTTTCTCAGCTGTCAAAAACTTGCACGTAAGAGAAACAAAATGTGTAGGCATGGGAGATCCTTATTGTGAGTGGGAGTTCAGATAAAGGTACATTGTGTGGCAAGCTAGAAGGAGGACCTTTGACTTGGACGCCCTCTTCGGAACCGAGGTAATAGAGGCTCTCCAATCAGCCTTCTCACCAGCTTTCAATCTTCTCTTTGTCTTTTTCACTCTTTTAGGTGAGGATTACGTCTACATGTCTTTAATCGCTGTCATGTACTGGTGTATCAATAAAAGGGGCGCAGTGAAGACGGCTTATATACTTCTTGCATGCGCATATCTCAACTACTGGTTAAAAATGTCTTTTAAGATGGATAAGCCCCCCAGTGAGTACCGAATTATCCTCAAAGACGACATCTCTTATGGTTTTCCAAGCGGGCACATGCAAACCGCTGTAACATTCTGGGGATGGTTGGGGTTTAAGAGCCAGAAATCTTGGATGCATTTACTCTTTTTGATATTGATTTCTCTAATTGGTTTGTCCCGGATTTATCTGGGGGTCCACTACTTTGGTGATGTTCTCGGCGGAGCACTCTTCGGGGCTTTCTTCTTAATAGGGACATATAAGACAGCGCCCTACCTCGAAGACAAGTTAAACAGTATTCCAGAAGGATTAAGGAACTATTTGACACCGCTCATATCTGTACTTCTCTTTGGGCTTTCGCTAGCTGCATTTCCTGATACTACCCGAGGAGACTCCGCTCTAATCTGCGGAACTCTATTTGGCTTTTCCCTTGGAGTTCCCCTCGAATCCAAACATGTCAATATCTCTATGGCTATCAGTCGAAGGACTAAGACTATCAGAGCCGTTGTAGGGCTTATGATTGTATCCGGATCATACCTAATGCTATCCTTGATTTTAAATTCGCTATCACTTAATGCACAAGTTTTTATAGGCTTTTTAAGGTATGTAATCGTTGCTTTTGCAATAACACTTATCACACCTTCAATCTTCAAGTTCATCGAGAGGTAAGTCTATAGTTAGTTTCATGGGATTCTTGCTTGCATGCATACTACACGCCTTGCAGACAAAAATAACAGAAACCACAAAAAGTCTCAAGTAGTATCTTCTCGGCCAGCTCCTACCGCACGCGCATATAACATGTGACGGAAAAATGGGGTTCGCGGGAGATATCTCCACTGTAACCTGTTAAGCGCCATAGAAGATTATTTATGTGCAAGATTTTTTGAGTTTGATCAACTTAATTCTAGCCTGACACTTTTGTTTTTTGCCGCCTATTTAAAAATGATAAAAAAAGAAGAGATATTGACGAGACATCGAGTGACTTGCTATTTTTCTTTGCCTTTAGTCTTTTTCTTCTTGCCTTTCTTTTTGCCCATTACTTTCACCATTCCTCTTCTTCTTCGTCTTCGTCTTCTTCCCAGTCTTCCTCTTCTTCAAATAGCATAGTTATGCCTCCAAAAACTTCGTTATCCAGAAGATGAGTATATATAAATTTTGTTCACAAAAGAGGCTAAAAAAGGTCTTTTAAACAAAAAATAGGAGTGAAACGGTCCTCTTTTCAACCTTATAAACGTAAATTGAAGATGACGATTTCTTGCATCTCAAAAAAGGTTGCGGGAACCCTCTTCACTACGATTAGATAGAAATCCAATCTGCTAGTTTTCAGGCTTATCTGTTAAGCCCTAAATTTTCTCACACAACATATACTTTTAGCTCCTACAATTTTGCCTCAAACATCATTTCCCAATTACTCCTTCAAAGCCTACTTCAACAGTCTGCATGCTTTCCTCCCAGAGAAACCTTGTATCGGCAACTATACCTTTCAAGTACATTCACAGAGACGTAAATCCAAAGCCAGAACGTGAAAATAGATAACTGGATCCACGTATACACCTTAGAAGCTTTGTGGGCACGCTGGTTTTCCACAAGTCATAAGAACCACTTGTATGATTAGCTAAGATTACGGGGAATGAATAATGAAAGTTGTGATTCGCACGGACAAGTTGTCCAAATACTATGGTAAGGGTGGTGAGATTAAGGCTGTGGATGAGCTTGATCTTGAGGTTCATGAAGGAGAGACTTTTGGTCTGCTCGGTCCAAATGGAGCGGGCAAGACAACAACCGTTCGCTTATTAAACTGTATTATAAAACCTACTAGTGGCTCAGCTACTGTTAATGGTTTTGACATTCTCAAGAACGAAACTAAAGTGAAGCGTGTCACTGGTTTGCTTGCTGAGTCACCTGGCTTGTATGACAAGCTTAGTGCTTACGAGTTTCTGGAGTTTATGGGAGCGCTCTATGATGTCTCCAATGATATTCTGCCTGAAAGGATAGATGACCTACTGAAACTGTTCGGTCTTCAGGATAGACGTGACTACCTCCTTGAAGGATACAGCCGAGGTATGAAACAAAAAATTTTGATTGCAGCAGCCTTAGTCCATGATCCTCCTATTCTATTCTTTGACGAGCCGACATCAATGCTAGATCCTCGTGCTGCCCTCATGGTTAAAGATTTAATCAAGAAGTTGGCTGACAGTGCAGGAAAAACCATCTTCATCTGCAGTCACATTCTTCCAATAGTGGAAGAGTTGTGTGACCGTATTGGCATCATCAACCAAGGCAGACTTGTCGCGGTGGGTACAGTTGATGAAATCATCACTCAGACAAAAACGACGACTTTGGAGGAAGCCTTCATTGCCATTACTGGAGGCGTGGAAGAGAAGGAGCTTTTAGCATGGAGGAAGCAGAAAGGTGCCAATGCCTAAATGGCTTGTAATTGCGAGAAATGAATATCGCATCCGCACAAACCAGATACGGAAGATAAGAAGATATTTCCCATATTTAGTCATTGGACTACTAACGGTTTATGTGGCGTTCATCGCGCCAACATTCGTTAACCTGTTCATCGGAGACTTCTTCTCTCTCTTCCCACCCCAAACCGCTACAGCGATGATCGCAGCAATGCTGCAAATCATACTGTTCATGATCTTCTTCTATTTCATAATAATTCCAATCACATACACATTGAAGGAAGTGCAAACTGAGCAGCTGGAGATCTTCCTTGCAGCCCCCATAAAACCAGGTGACGTTCTACTGGGCGAATTTCTGGGTCAAATGCCTTTCTACGCTGTAGCTGTCACATTGATGGCTGGTTCTTTTACAGCTCTTTTATATCCGTTGGGACTGGACGTGGCTCAGATAGCAATAGTCATCGCGGTCTTCGTCTTAACATTCTTTTCAGCCTATTGGATTGGCAATGTAGTCGCTGCTGTTCTAAGAACTAAACTTGGAAAAACCGCTCGTGGAAGAGATATTGGAAAAGGCCTTGCCCTCCTTATCGCTTTGCCTATGATTGCAATAATGTACGCAATTATGGGCGGAGGCCTAATCGAAGCTCTTGCCAATCCACAGACAAGCGACACGGTTAAAACTGTTCTCAGCGTGTTGCCAAGTTCTTGGGGAGCAGAAGTCATCGTAGGTTTCGCTTTACATCCAGGTGATATTGCTGCCGTCGGTTTTGAGACGCTGACTCGATTCGGAGGTCTTGTCACCTTCTTTCTAGTTGTGCTGTGGCTAGGTGCAAAAACGGCTAATCGCGCTTACAGCTTAGAAACAACAACATTCACAGCTTCAAAGGCTAAGCCTGACGGTGCCTTCTACAAAACTGTTAGATATCTGGGAGGTGGCGGATCGTTCGGCACTCTTCTAGTATCTGTATTCAAGGATTACGGTAGAAGGCTTGAAAACCTTTCAAAGATAGCCTATATGGTGGGTATACTTGCTATTATGAAAATAACTTTTGGGTGGGGTTCTGAGGATATTGAAGGTGCATTGTTGATGCCTCAACTTATACTTCCGCTTCTTTCAGCATTCGTGGTCGGTGAAGTGACGCTGCGAGGGAAAGAAAGCCTTTTCATATATAGAAAAACACCTTCTGGTGTTGCAAGATTTGTTAAAGCTAGGCTATTGCAAGGCTGGCTGATAGTAGTACCGATCGCGATGGTGGCCACAGTAATGTTAACAATCCTAAACCCACAAACTACACTTGTTTCTCTCTTGACTGTTACCGGGTTAGTGATGCTGACCGTTGCAGCAAGTGTGCCTTTCGTTCTCGGTCTCTTTCTCTTACATCCAGCCTTCTCAGAGAAAGGTGGAGATTATGTGTTAAACCTTATGATAGTCATGCAAGGATGGGTTGGACTAACCGTGATCTCCCTAATCGTTTTCGGCAAGATACTTAATCTCGGATTATATGAAACACTGTTCTATGTCACAGTTCCGCTCAGTTGGTTAGTTGGCATAATATTGCTCTATCTTGGAAAAAGAAAACTGAGCAGAATCGAATAGGAAACCATCAAACATGATCCAGCGAAAGAAACTGGAACACCCATTCTAGATATGATTCGCACGTTACGATGACTTTCTTAACGTGTTTATGAGTTGAGGCCTTCTAAGACGCGTATATAGAAATGGTTAGAAACACTTAAAATAACAAAATCTAATCCTATTAGAGGAGATTGGATTATGGCTGACGAGACGCGAGAAAAGCTGCCTATATCAGAATTTTACAAAGTCATTGACTACAATACAATTTTTAAGAGTGAGAAATGGTGGGAGGCCATAGTTGTTTTTGAATCCTTGGGAAAGCGATCAATCGGTATGTATCTTTGGCACAACCAAAACGGTACATGGAAAAGAAAACACAAGTTCACCGTTAGAAATCTTGATGAATGGAAAAAACTTAAGAACGCGATAGAACAGCTCACCCCGAAATTTGTTTCCAAATAATCCGTTGTTCTTAGATTTCAAACTCTTATTAAGAATAAGAATCCAAAATTAAATAGTTTTATTAATCTACTCCTACAACGAAACAGAAAGGGCGAACATTATGGAGGTTGAACAGGAAACACAAGAGGACATACAATACAACGAGGAAACATACGTAGATGATGATGAAGTAATAATTCCTGAAGAGCGGACAGAGCATCAAGAGCAGTATACAGTTGCTGAAGAAGCGACAGAACAGAGCCAAGATATTGAGAAAAAAGGCTTATTGCAAAACTTGATATCGATTAATCAAGGTGAAGACAGAAGCAGTTTCGTGCACGGACTTTCCGTTGGTCTTGGAATCGGCTGTATTGCAACTTTCATCATAATGTGGATTGCAGTATTCTTCTCCCCACTGCTACCATCAACAATCACATATGAAAGCATGCTGTCAATATTCATATATCCCCTCATCTATCTGCTGACAGTAGGTTTAATCGCGCTAACAGCAGGAATAGTAAGAGAATATTACACAAGAAGAAGCAGTTTGTGACTAACCGTCAAAATCATGCCATTCTCTTCACTCGCAAACAATTAAAATAACTAATAACCTAACCTTACACATATGAAACCTATGCAACATTCATTTAGAAGATTTTTGGAGAAAATCACAAGTAAGAAGGCGCCAGGCCCATCTCCAGTTTTCTCTATATTTCATGTGCTAAGTGCATTAGAACTCATATCGGAAAAGGCAATTGGACGTAGCAAACTCACTGAGGAACTAGGAGTCGGGGAAGGTACTGTTCGCACGATGATCCAGCGATTAAAAGATGCTGAAATAATCACAACTTCAAAAAGAGGGTGCACTCTTACAAGCAAAGGACAGAGACTTAGGAAAGAATACACAACAATTTTCACGAAGAAAGTTCAAATAGGAAAAAGTGAACTGACACTTGCAGACTACAATTTCGCCGTTCTAGTAAAAAATCAAGGGCATAAAATCAAATCAGGTATAGAGCAACGCGATGCAGCCATAATGATTGGTGCAAAAGGCGCCACAACAATAATATTCAAAGAAGGACACTTAGTAATCCCATCTGTAAGCAACGACATAGCTGAGGATTTTCCAGAAGCAGCAAACCAGATAATTAGGTTTCTTAAACCTGAAGAGAACGACGCAATAATCATTGGAAGTGCAAGTGATTCAATCAAAGCCGAATATGGCGCATTGGCAGCAGCTTGGACTATTCTTGACGATTCTGATTAATATGTGAATCTATCTCCTTCAGCCAAAATGCGTTCTAAGGCTATGTTAAAGTTTATAATTCCATCGTTTGTTTTAGCCGACACTGGCATGAGTGAAAAATTCAAACCAAGCTCATTAATCGCCTGCATCATATTTCTGCTAAGCAAACGCCTTGTCCCCTCAAGTTTCTGTTCAATCGAGTCTTCCAAAGTCGCAGGATCAACTGACCAAGCCACAATTCGGTTAACATCCTCCTCTGGCAGTAAGTCGCATTTCGACAGGAGATGCACTTGAGACATCAGAAAACGATTGTAGACAGCCGCTGAAAGGAAGAGATTTGCAACATAATTAAGTGGGCTAAGCGAAAAGGCAGCATCAAACAAGTAGACTATGGCTTTAGGTTCCCTCGTAAGTTCACTGGCAATATATGGTCCACTTGCTCTGAAAGCGAATAACTCCATCTGTCCAGGAGTATCCACCAAAACAATGTCAGACTTTAGGTCTTCTAATTCCTTTGAAATCTCATCAATTTCCTCTGCAATCAAATCTGCAGCCATTATCACAGCACCATTAGGTCCCAAACGATACTTCTCCATTAACTCCCCCACATTAACATAGTTTCGAACATCTACATCTGGCGAATATGGAAGTGTCAAAACCCCTGGATCCAAATTCGCGATTACGACGTCATGTTTAGACATTTTAAGCCATTCGCTGAAAGCTGCTGTAAGAAGAGACTTTCCAGACCCAGCTGTTCCGATAATAAAGACTATAAACATCTAATCATCCCATTTAACAAGAGGCTGCGTGGTTAATTATCACACTTAGCCTTCAGTAAAAGCTTTTCTTGTTCACAAAGGAATTTCTGGTGGTTGAGGCTGCTGCACTTCCTGCTGACTTCTTCTTGACATCACAAATATAACTATGCCCACACAAGCCAAAATCACAGTCATAGCCAACAGCAAAATGAAGAATAAGGATAAGACCACTACATTGCGAAGAGGGCTGTCAGCTCCAGCGTAATCGTTATCTCCAGACCAGCTTGCACGGATATAATGGATACCAGCACCTTCAGGATTCCACACACAAACAAAATTTGCATCAGAATTCGTTTTGACAATGTCCAAAACTGTCCAAGGAAAATTATTCATTTTAACGTAAATAGTAACGGTTTTGTTCTGCAAAGTTGGTGAAAGCTGCCCCGAAATCGTAATAGTGCTTCCTTGAACAACATACGTAGGCGAAATCGTCAACGACACCGTCGAAGACTGCAAAGTTTCATAGCTCGCAGAAACCTGTCCCGGAGCCCATTCTTCACAGTTTTCAAGAGTTATCACCTCAGCAGAAACATGTTTCAAATCATCTGGGCACTCACCAACCCTCCACCCATTTTTCCAGTCATTTCCCGTGCATTCAGCAACATAATACCGAACATCGTTATTCGTTACATAGTAAGCTTGATCTCTAACATCATCAGGTACATGAGAAAGATGGACGCCTATATTCATATGAGCTTCACCCTCATAGTACAAAAGCACAACATCAAGCCCACCAGCCTTCATAATTGACACCGCAATGTAAGAAAAGAGATCACAATCACCCTCATTTTCCACAATTGTCTCTACAGGATACTTCACAGGCAAAACTTCATTGTAAGGTATTTGATGCACAATCATCAGAACCCCATTCGCAAAATCCTCATCATCCGCGTAGATTTCCCAAAGACTGTCAGCAATAGGCTCTAAAGCATGGGGCGTAACAAAATTGGCAAAATCACCGTTTGAACTTAACACATGGCTTTTTTCATAATAGTATTCGTAAAGCGACTGCGAAACCACCACATTCAATCTATAATGCACAGAACCATTTAAGCTGTCCAAAAGCTGATAGGATTGACGATGATTCTCAGACAAGCAATATGGACAAAGATAAGAAAACATCAACAAAACAATTATCACTATGAACATTCTCGAAAGCTTTGCATTCATAAAGTTCGAAAAAGGATGTCACATGCTTGATTTATGTCTCTTATGAACCCATAATCATTACTAAAAATACGCTAAATCGATGCCTTAGACACCTAAATTTTCCAATAATCTTACTTCAGTGCCTAACCAAACCCTTATCACAACCATGTGAATCTAAGGCTTTTGCCAAACAGATTTCTTGTGTAATAACTACTGTCCTTTCTTTTTAGACTTGGTTTTTCCACCTTTCTTCTGTACCAAATCTGACAACTGAACTATTGCTTTTCCTAAACGGTTCTTGGCAGTTCTAGATTCTTTTGCTGATGTTGAAAAATGAATTTCCATGCCTTTTCCCCAACCCTTCGGATGAGACTTTACATAAACATATGGGTTGTCATGCATAACTTGATCGATTAATGGTGCCAATTCTGATTCTATAATGCCATACGAATAAATGCTCATTTCAAAAAATGTGTTTCCATCCACCTCCTCTCTAAGCAAAGGTAGAACAGACTCTTCAAAAATAGTCTCCATTTCCGGAGGTACACCAGGCAAAGCTATCAAAAATGTTTCGGCAATCTTTAGTTTCACACCGGGGGCAGTGCCCACAAAATTCGGTAGTGGTTCTGCTCCTTCTGGGAGGGTCGCCATCTTGACTCTTGCAGGCGTCAATTCAACCCTTTCCATTTTTCCTTCCTTAACATAAGTTTCATACTTTTCCCTGATCATTTTCAAAGCTTTCTCATTAACTTCCAACTTGCAGTTTAGGCCTCTACTTACTCCTTCCAAAGTCTTATCATCAAAAGTTGGACCTAATCCTCCAGTTATAATTATGAACTTTGGTTTCCTATCTAAAACCTCTTGGACAGCACCTGCAATTTCGTCAACATTATCACCTACTATTGTTACTCGTTTTACCAGCATCCCGAATATGGTTGCCCGTCTAGCTAGCCAATGAGCGTTTGTATTCAATGTTTTGCCTATCAAAAGCTCATTGCCAACACAAATTATTTCCATTTGCCGATTCATTTCTCCACTTTCCATGATACAGCATCAAAAAATAAATTGGCTTAATGTTTTTTATGCTGTTTGCTAAATTACTGCCTGAAACACTGAAGTACATCATTTATTTTTTCTTGCTAAGCCACCATTCCAGATAATCTTTTCTCCGTCTTTTCCGCTCATCTTCACCTGTTTCAACTTCAGGTCTCAACTTCTGTCTCAGTTCCATCAGTTCTTGCCGTGTAACAGATAATCCACAGCTCTTGCACACGTAACATTTTGTGGCTGAAATATATTGCATTTCACCACCACATTCTGGGCAATATGCCATTTCAAATCACTTATTCTATCTCTAGAAGTCAATGTACTTGGAGAAATAGCTTTCGCTTTCTTCTGAAACAATATGCGCTCATCTTTACATAGTTTGCATCTACCCATGGAATGTTCTTGTCCAAACATGACATGTTTGTTGCTAGTAGGAAAGCAGAACTTGGTGAACGAAATTTCTGAGTTGAAACAAGATATATGAAAACTGCACAACAACATTCAGTCAATAACTAGTGGGCGCTACGTCTGGGGTTGAATGCACTATTCAAACCTTACACTGCTCATTTCAAGATGTACAGAATACATGTACTCACGTTATGAAGTTTGTTAATTTCGATTCTTTAGCTAATTGAGTAGCCCTTTCCATTTCATCTCGTGTCAGTCTTCTCCGCAGTTCCGGAATTTCATATGCCCGCCACTCTGGCCTATATTGAAACATGATGTTAACCCTAGTTTCATTGCCCAGTTTTTCAGCAATCCATCCTATGATAGATTTTGTGCAACATTCCAGATGGTTAGGCAACACAAGTACTCGTATTATCAGTTCACCATATCTGATGGCTTCCAAATGGTTTTGCGTACATGATTCCCAATATTTTGGGGAGTCGGAGATTTTTTCGCTACATCCATCTGGTCCATACTTGAAGTCTAACAGATAAACATCTGCGAACCCCGCTAAGAGTTGGGATGTTTCTGCACTGTAGTAACTGTTGGAGTTCCATACAACTGGGATGTTTTTGTTAACATGTTTAAACGTTTCAAGCCATTGCTCCAACCATGGCGTCGGATCTCCGCCCACAAGGTTCGCGTTTCTACAACGGTCCACGCATAACTGTTCAACCTCTCTAGCTAATTTTTCTGGCGTGTAAACTTTTCCCTCTTCTATCCATTGAGATATCGCCCAGTTTTGGCAGTGACGACAACGCATTGTACAGCCTATAGTGAATATGGTTCCAGAGGGTACAAGCTCTGGTTCTTCGCCCATATGCTCAAAAATACTTGAAACGGTTATCTCAGTGCCACATTTACAGTAGCCTAATTCCCCTTCAAATCTGTTAACTTCGCACCTTCGGGTACAAAAGTGGCAATTGGCAAGGATTTTCTTTGCAATCATAATTTTTAAGTCTAAGTAAGATTTGGCTGGATACGACTTGTGCTGTAGACTTTGGTTTATATCTACTTCTTTTTCGATTCTGTAAAATTTCTGTGTGAGTTTCGCGTGCTTTTGCCAAAGTTCTTCTGTTGAATCATTTTCGCTGAACTCTGCCTGAATCTTTTTTGCTATCATGAATTTTGCTGGTTTTTCATTCTGCATGACTGCAAAATATCGGGCTAGGCTTTTCCTTGCCTTTTTGTTGCTTAATACAGCTATTGCATCTGGACGGCGTACTCTCCACATCTTGATTCAAGATAAGTCAATTTGAAAATCAAGTATTAAAACAAGGCGTATGGATAGGCGTATCCGCTTGTATGCAATTTACCTTTGATTGGAATTTGTTGTGCACATGCTGGGCAATGCATATCCTTTGTTAAATTCCATTTTGTGATTTCAAAGCTGAAACGTTTAATCAGTAATTCGTTACAGTTTGGACAATACGTGTTTTCATATGGATGTCCCGGCAAATTTCCAATGTAAACGTAGTTCAACCCTGCTTCCTTCAGAGCAGCATGTGTTTTCTCCAATGTTTTGATTGATGTGGATGGAATTGTTGTCAATTGATAGTCTGGATGGAAACGTAACAAGTGAAAAGGCACATCTTTGCCAAGTGCGTCCCTTATCCAAACTGCAAGTTCCTGTATCCTCTCAATTGAATCTCCCTTTTTTGGTACAACCAAATTTGTGATCTCTATGTGAATCTCTTCTCTTTTCATTTCCTTTAAAGATTCATAGATGGGTTCAACTGATGGAACAGCTGAAAAATCTCTGTAGAAGTCTGGATCCCCTCCTCCTTTGAAATCCACTGTCACTGCATCCAGATAAGGTGCTATGGTTTTTACTGCTTCAGGCGTCATGTAACCATTTGTTACAAATGTGTTGAAGAATCCTACTTGGTGGGCGAGCTTAGCGGTGTCATAGGCGTACTCAAAAAATATGGTTGGTTCTGTATAGGTGTAGCTTATTCCTTGACAACCATTTTCCTTTGTGGCTTTTACAACTTCTTCAGGTGGGAAATGTCTGCCTGCTATCTTTTCTTTTTGGCTTATCATCCAATTGTCACAGAATTGACAGCGGAAGTTGCAACCGACTGTAGCAATAGACATGACGAGTGCTCCTGGATTAAAATGTGAAAGCGGCTTCTTGCCTATAGGATCTATGCATGCTGATATTGCCTTTGCGTAAACTAGAGAATGAAGCGTTCCTTTTTTATTCTTTCTCACTAAACAGAAGCCTGTTCCACCATCATTTATGATGCATTTCCTACCACATAGATTGCATAGAACCTTCTTGTCTTCTAATTTTTTATAAAGCATAGCTTCATGTAGAGGCATCTGTCTCTCTCCTAATCTATGTGCACTCTTTGTCTTTGAAGTATATGATTTATTCGTTTTCTTTGGAAACTGTCTTCTCTTTAATTTCGAAAACAAGTGGTGGTGTAAAGGTTTTCGTAGCTAGTTCTATCCCGAATAAACCTGTCAAAAAACCTGCCCAGATTTCTGGTTGACTGATGAATGGGGCTTTCACGAGAATATATTTGTCTTTTAAGAAAAAGTCTCCAAACCCTTGTACTCTCAATCGTTTAAAGACTTCTTGCCATTTTTCTCGATTTGCCGTTCGAATGTTAAGGGTCGCCTCCATAGAAACCTTTCCAGCTTCTCCCATTTTTAATCCGATTTCACGCCATTTTTCCTTGGGAATAGTTTGAACGAGAATGTTGATTAACTCTACATTTATGAACGCAATACGACTTATGCCGCAATAATATTCACCGGGGAAACGCCAATCATAAATCATCATGCTTCTGTAAACGTCAAGCATCTTGGATATCAAAGGTTTGATGCCAGGCTCCTTTCCCTCTCGAATTAGAGAATCGATAAATTCTCTTTCTTCTTTCTCCAGAATTATGGTTGTTCTTTTAATCGGATTTTTATCTTTATCCAACAGTTTTTCAATCTTCTCGTTTTCTTGCATAACTGTTATATCTCTTAACATATCTTATATGCTTTGCTAAGTCACAGTCAACAACCGAACAAATATCAGTACAGTAATAATCACTCTGAAAAATGTTGACAAAGAACTCACACATCTACAAAAATGACGGATTCCATACATCCAAACATTTAGAAATGTCAAGAAACGATTTTGTTCCTGATAAGATACCATATAAGCAGTAGACCTGTCATGAATAGAACAAAACCCGAGACGGTTGAAACAAAACGGTTAATTCTCAATATATTAATAAACATATAAACTATGTAGGTTGGTCCGACAAATGTTAGAAAAGCTGCCAACACCATTAAGAATGTTCTCCAGAATGTTGAACTCAAATCTAACTTAGCAAATATCCTTCCTTTTTTTTCACTTTTTTTCTTACTCATAATTCCACGTTCCAACAACTCTCTGCAGTGCTACTAACGTTAAATTTTTTCTCTTATAACCCTTCCTTCACTTCATTACCTAAAGCTTTCATTAAAAACTTGAAAACTGAAAAACCTGCTCCACGATCTGCTTCAAGACCAATTGTGGTTCCCAATAGACAAATACCTTCCAGACCACGTTCCTTTGCAAGCGCCAACATTAGACCAGTAGCCCCCATAATTCGACCTTTGCTATAGATAACTGCACCTTTTTCCATAAACTCTGCAGCAAGTCTAGGAGAAGTAGCAGCTACATAGACCTGAGCTTTATCTTCTGAAACTGGCACTCCACCTATTGTGACAATGAATTTGCAACCACATCTTTCAACAAAATCCAGTATTTCACCGCAGACACCATAATGTGCAACAACATCATCAAGAGAAGGCTGGGTGTCACCAGTCATTATCACAAAATCATTTTTCTCCATAGTTGCGGCATGAAACTCATACCGTGGCAAACAGCAAATACCTTTAGAATCGACTGAAACATAATCAGGAAAAGAAGGCGAATACAACTCGGCAAATGGTTTTGCACTACAAAATTTTATCAAAAGATAAGCCGCAATCTTACCAACATTTCCAAAGCCTGGAAGACCCTCGACAAAAATCGGATCTTCAAGAACAGGACTAAACATCTCGCGGAAATAGGGTTTTTCCATCTAATCGACACCAAAATTGGTAAGTGACACGTAATACTAAAATGTTTCACTGAAAGGAATGCTAATAAAGGATAAATAGTATTCCTAAAAAGATATAGACTAGACTCTAGTTCTAGCATAAAAATAGCGGGGTGGGGTAGCCAGGATTAACCCGCTGGGCTCATAAGAGCTCAGACGCTCGGAGAAACCCAGAAATCGGTTGTTCAAATCAACCCCCCGCTACCAAAATCATGAATATACCAGAATGATTCCATGAATCTTAAAACGTGCGTCACGGGACTAAAAGAAACATCTGTAAAAATTATCAATCCATTCATTGGCGAACTGATGAATATTACATAGTCCGTTTGATTGCTGTACATGATTCCTACAGGTTAACTTTACACTGTTTTCAGCGTTTATATTCACAAGATTCAGACATACATCATGTTGTTTCTGCCAGTATCAGTTACAATTCGAAGCTAATAACAGATTTTCATTTCTGTTACTTCTGATACTGAAAACTCCATGCACCTGTTCCTCCTGTTTGACTGTATTTGTCAATATGCTTGGAAGTAAAGAAAACCATTTTTTTATAATTCAAAGTTGCTTCCTAAAAATGTAAATTGTTTAACGGTTAATCATTTTTGTATACGATATTTCCGTTGATTATCAAATTTTCAGCTTCAAGTAACGATCGCCACAGTTTTGCTTCACTAGTTTTATGCTGAAGTTTTTCTCTGATTTCTTTAATTAGCCGATTTCTTTCGTTCTTAGGCATTTCTAGCAGACCAAACCTCTTAGACTTCTTGTTTCGGGCACGCATTCTTACGCTCCTCCAAAATATCATATCGCCGCATATCTCAATAAATCAATTCTTTCACGCTTAGAAGTACATCGAGAAACGGTCCAAAAACTAAATGTTATTGGTGGAGACCAAAATTATAATAATTAATTTCCAGAAATGCGTATTTATGAAAGTGACCTGAACATGCAAATGGACACTGTGGAGAATGTGTTGTATTCAGCAATTCTCAATCCTTTGCTTAAATCCTTAATCAGCCATCTTGACAAAGATTGCTCAAAGGACGGGAGTTTACTCCTCAACTCTTTAAAAGATTTTCTAGGCGCACCTGTTTCCCTTTGTCCCACATGCCAACATATAAGCAGCAAAGTAGCTACACCTTTCTATGAGCTTGGAACCCGTCTTCTACGGGCAGATAAGGATTTCATGCGCAACCAGTTCCTAGACGACCAATATAGCGAGGCTTGGCTTAGAGGTTTCGGATTAATGATGAAAGGCATAGAAAAATATGGGATGCGAATACCTTTCACCCCAGCCGGTCCCTTCAATATCGTCTGGAACTTCACTTATCAATGCAATCTGAAATGCAAACACTGCTACGAAAATGCTGGCTACAGAAAACGGCAAGAACTCTCCACAGACGAAGCAAAACTGATGTTAGATACACTTTCAAAGGTAGTTGGCATAGGATTACCAGCTTTGTCGTTCAGCGGAGGCGAACCTCTCGCAAGAAAGGACTTCTTTGAACTCGCAGCCTATGCTGCGAAACGTATAGGTTATATAAGCATAGCCTCCAACGGGACACTAATTACAAGAGACAATGCCAAAAGAATCAGAGATGCTGGAGTGGATTACGTGGAGATAAGCGTTGACGGGACGACACCTGAAGTGCACGACGAGTTCAGAGGTATACCTGGAGCATTTAGAAGGACAATGAAAGGCATAAAGAACTGTATAGATGAAGGATTAGACACTTGCATAGCGACCGTTCTACACCGGGACAACATGACTGAACTCGACAAAATTATAAGGCTGGCCAAACAGTTTGGCTTAAGATTTATGCATTTCAATTACATCCCAACTGGACGAGCAAAAGCCTATGTTGAATTGGATTTGACTCCAAATGAACGGTTCCATGTACTTGAGACTATTGGAAAAGAGATAATTGAACTATATTTGCAAAGGAAAGAAGAAGAATTAAAATATGGAAAATCAACCGTGAATGTTGACATGTTCTTCAGCACATGCCCCCAATACGCCAGTGTGACAAAAAAGCTTTCCCGAAAACATGGTGAAAAATTCATGGTTGAAGCTCACTATGCAGCTAAGAAAGGTGTCGAAAACGTTTCAAACTTTCTAGGTGGATGTGGAGCCGGACGCTTGTATTGCGCTATTGAACCAGATGGAAATGTTAAACCATGCGTTTTCTTCCCGACAAACAGAGAAACAGTTTTAGGCAATATACTTGAAGACAATTTTGAAGAAATATGGGATAGTCATCCACTTTTGTGGAGACTTCGTATAAGAGAAAACTTAGAAGACTATATTGTAGATGGAAAAAAAGTGGGATGCGGAAGCTGCCCAGACAAATATATATGTGGCGGATGCCGAGCAAGAGCCTACGCCTACTTTGACGGAGACATCAACGCACCAGACATAGGATGCATCTACAATGAACCTTTATGGAAAAAAATAGTGAAATGAGGTTAGTTTTGTTGAAACTTCTACTTGACGAAATGTATGCGGGTCTAAAAGAATATTTTGAAATTCTAGGATGGAATGTACTAACTGTCCAAGACGCAGGTTTGCAAGGAGCAAAAGACAAAGGTGTCGTAGAATATGCAAGAAATAACAACCTGTTACTTGTGACTCAGGACCAGAAACCAGCGGATCTGGCTGATCTATTAGGAGTGAAGCATGTGCTAATCTCCAATGCGATGATTGCTAAAATAGCTGAAACCAAAATAAGAGAAAAATATCCGAACGTAAAACAGAAATGACGCAAAATGTTCAGTAATCTAGTTCAGATCACCTGTATAGAATTTCAGTGTTTCTACTTAGACATATGCAAAGTATGATGTCAATTTCCTCAAGCATGCACGTTTCGCCCATTCATTTTATTTTCGTGCTGTTATTTATGGCTGTTTTCGAATTATGCTTTTCCTTTTTCTTCTTTACCGAAATAGGTTGTCCATTTAAGTTTGCGGGCATCTCTTCTGAGTTTTAGAGAGCTTTTTCTGCATTTACTTGAACAAAACCATAAGATTGATCCATCGTTTCTGACGAACATCATTCCAGTTCCCGGTGGGACATCGTTACCGCAAAACGAACATGTTCTGAGTTTAGGCAACGGCAACTCCTCTAAACGCGCACTCTACATCCAGTAATTCTCTTTACTTCCATTACAATGCTTCTTAACAGTAAGTTGCCTTGAACCTGCACAGCCTCTTTCACGTTTGATGTATTGATTTTTCCCTTGTCTTTTTCTTTTACTTGGCGCATCATGACTTCTTTAATCTCACCAGTTGCAACCATACGTCTCTTATTTAAGATAAGTTGTTCCAGTGCAATTTCTCTTGCGGTTGCTTCGTCTTCTTGGACCATCAATTCGCTCCTCTTTCTAAGCCTTTGATTCTAGTAATTATCTCTTTGACTAGTCCTTCAGCTTCTCCTTCTTTGACTATGGCAGCTGCGGCTGCGGGGACATCAATATCCACGGCTTCGCCCAGTCTTTCTTTGTTTGGAACAAATATATATGGGATTTTTCTTTCTTCACATAGTAATGGTAAATGAGCTACAACTTCGGGGGGGTCAACATCTTCAGCAATCATCACAAGTTTTGCTTGCGCTCTTTCAACAGCTTTTGTCGTTTCGTTTGTTCCCTTTCGAACTGCGCCTGTTTTTGTAGATATTTGCAGGGCTTCATAGGCCGCATCTGCAACTTCTTTCGAAACCTCAAATTTTACGTAAAATGGTTTGGACATGAGCCTCACCCTTCAAATGTAGACTTTTAATCAACATTTCTTATTAATGAAGGTTTCGACTCTCGAAGAGCAAGTTTCGACTCTAAATAGCTTAACTGCTTTGACCAAAAGAAAGAATCAGATGAGTTACCCTTACTCTTTGGATATCAAGAAGGTGCTTGGATAAGCCTTCCCAGTTAACAACAACTTACGAAGGATATTAACATTTGAAGACTAACAGTGATGGTGACTTATCACATGAAAAAAAATGTCAGCAAAATGGTTAAGCAGATTAGATGGTAATATAGTGTTCAAAAGACGGCAACAGCTTCTTCTGAACTTTTTGGAAGCTTGCTTTTGTTTGTTATTAGTGAAGATTAAGCGGTGCGGCTTTGGTCTGTCCTTTTTTTAGAATTTGCCACAAGTTAGTATTCGACTGTTTCTGCAAGAGATGTTTCTAACATGTACATGTTTTTATCTGTAGTGAGTGATATAATTATGGAGATTGGGGTTTATGATCGAACGGGTTGTTCTGAAGGATTTTAAAAGTCATGAAAATTCTGATATCAACTTTTATCCTAGTCTAAACGTTTTTCTTGGCGAGGTAGGAGCTGGAAAGACCAGTGTTCTTGAAGCTATCTCCTTCGCCTTGTTCGGAAGATACGCTGGAAATGTTACCAACAACGAGTTGATCCGTCGAGGAGCGGAAAAGGCTGAAATCTCATTGATCTTCTGGACAAGTTCAGGCAAGTATAAGATTGATCGGATAATCTACTCAAAGAAGACACAAATAGCTAGATTGTCGATTTTTGAAGAAAAAGACTGGAAGTTAGCTGTAGAGGGTGCAACCTCTGTATCAAAGTCCATAGAGGACCTTCTAGATGTTGATCCCTCTACTTTCTTGGCTGCTATCTACGCATCTCAAGGCGAAATCAAAGAGATGTTGGAAACTCAGCCCGGAAAACGAAGGGAACGTCTAGACAAGCTTTTAGGCCTTGACATGTACGAAAAGATATGGGGAACTCTAGGAGATGCGCGAACTCTAGTCCTAAATGAGTTAACCAAAGCTCAAGAAAATTCCAGTGGCTTCAACTTGCTGGAACAGCAGATAACAAATCTTAAAGGTCGACTTGAAAAGAAGAAAGAAGAACTGAGGATGCTTAAATCCTTCCTAAAAGAAATTGAGGATAGATTACAACCAGCAGAGCATCAGTTGAAGACTTTTAAATGTCTAAAAGAAAAGCTGGATCAACTTCAAACTCAAATAGAAGGAAAAACCAGTGAAATCCAGAATTCCTCAGATACTCTAAAATTCTTCAAAGAAAAGATTAAGAAAGCCTCAGAATCGGAAAAAGCCTACGAAAATAACAAACAGTTCATCCAATTGGAAAAAGATTTGGAAAAAGAAAAGAGGCGAATAGAAAACTCGCTTCAACAAAAGAGCATTCTAGAAACATTTCTTAAAAGAGATAGGGTTGTACTTCATGAAAATGTGAATAGTCAGTTCAAACTTGAGGCTCAAACAAAACAACTGGAAACCATCGAAGAGAGCCTGCAGAAACTAGAAAAAGAAAAGGAAATTCTCCCGAAACTGAAGGAAAAACAGACTGAACTAGAGAAAAAACTGGGTGAATTGAAAGAAGAAGCTGTCAAGACATTCACCGAAATTGAAAATCAAGAAACAAAAGTTAAGAGAGTAGCTGAACTTGGAGAATGCCCAACGTGTCTACAAATTGTCCCCCAAGAACACAAGAAGAAAATCAAAAGAGAAACAAAAGAAGCCATAGTCAGACTGAAAACTGATTATGCTACTGTCGACAAGACTATAATTCGCGTTCAGAACCTGATGGACGACTTGAAGAAGAAAATAGAGCTTGCCGTGAACGCTGACAAGAAATATGCCCAAGCATTCAGCCAGATAAAAATGTTGGGAGGCTGCAGAGAAGAAAGTGAGAAGATCAAGGTAAAGATCGCGGAAACCAGATCTAGGATAAAAATCGACAGAGGAAAAATGGCTGAGATTAAGGAAACACCTGAAACCTTGGCTGCAGTTAGCGAAAAACTTCAGAATGCTGCTTTGAAAGCTGAACTGGCAAAGGAAGCAGAAAAACAAATGGCTGCAAAGAAGGATTTAGAAGCCATGTTTCTTCAAGAAGAAAGAAAACTCGAAGAGCTGAAGCTTCAATTAGTTGGGTTGCAATCCTCAGAGAAGGACATTTCAAACGAATACAGTCTAGAAGAACACAGGAAAACAGAAAATAATGTTAGAATCCTCCAAAAAGATCAAGCCAAAACCAATGAAGGTATAAAGAGACTGAAGAATTCCATGGAAGAAGAGAAATCCCAGATCAAGCAGGCTGAAAAACAATTAGAAGAGAAGAAAAAAGCTTGGGAACAGGTTGAAACATTGAAAATGGAAAACAATATCTTAGAGGTTCTACGGAAAAGCCTTAGGGAAGTAGTTCAACCTGTCATGCGGAAAAATAATGTGCTCAATGTTTCTAGAGCCTTCCACACTTTCTATCAAGAACTGTCCGACGATAATGTTGACTACGCTGCTATTGACGAAGAAGGAAATGTCGATGTCACAAGGAATGGTGAACCCTCCCCGGTCAATTCTCTCAGTGGAGGAGAAACCACCTGCGCAGCCTTAGCTCTCCGATTAGCTATCTGCAGCTCTCTAACTAAGAATCAACTTTTACTCCTCGATGAACCAACCATTCATTTGGATGAATTATACCGCGCTAAACTTAGAGACTTTTTAAGTAGCCACAATTTTGAACAGCTCATCGTGGTCACTCATGATAGCACCTTCGACACACTGCCAGCCCACATCTTCAAGGTGGAAAAACGAAGAGGCAGGAGCCTAGTTTCGCCTCCATATTCAGGAGGAGACGCATAAATGTCTTACATCAAATTGAACATTGAAAATCTTGAAGAAGCCCGAGAAAAAGTGAGAAATGCTTTTCTTGAACAAGATAGAAGAGTGGCGGAAATAAAAGATAAGGTAAAGATCCGTCAAGCTGAACCCAGAAGATCCAGAAAGTTGTTTGCAGTTGATTCAGGATTCAACAGCGCCTACACCACTCCTTTCACAGTCTTCAAAGCAGCAGTAGTGAATGAAGATATAGAGGTTGGTCACAGTAGCGATATTTACCTCTTCCAAGTGGAAAACTATCAAACCGAACGTTCTAGAAGACTCTTAATGCAACACATACTATATGCAGCCTTAGCCAAAACTGTCAAAACTGGAGTAGCTGATGGTTCCATAGTACTAGTTGATGGCACGATCACGCTAACGGTTTTTTATCCCACCATCAAAGACAGCAAGGAATACAAGCAACACTTCAAAAACTTCTATGAAAAACTCTACTCCCCCCTTGTGAACGAATGCCTCAAGAGAGACATACTTCTCCTAGGTTTCCTAAAACGCACGGGTGCAACCTATTTAGCCGAACACTTAGGTGTCAAAGGTCTATATGACATTCACATTATGAACTCAGCGATGCAAGACAATGGCCAATATGTCGAACCCATACCAGTAGTTGACAGACAAGCAAAACATGCAGGCAACAACCACAACTACACTACTTTCTACCTCAACCTTAAGAACTGGAACTACCGATTCGAACTTCTTGAACAGCAGAAAAGCCAATTCCTAGAATGTATTGAAAACCTACTATTTTGGGCTACGGAGGCGCATTATGGCATGAACCCTGTGTTCAGCAAAGCTGATGAACACGCACGGGTAACCAAGAGAGAGGCAAACCTCATGTTCAACTATGTCATTCACGGTTTATCAGAAAATGAACGAATTAGACTACGTGTGAAAGCACGAAAGAAAACCCATTTTGGTTACAAATCACAGAGAATACTTAAAGGACCAATGGAGACGAGAGGAGGAACTATTGAATGAGTAGAACAGAGATCTTGGGAAGCATATTAGGTCAAGGAAAAACTGATGAGATCCTAGTTGTTTCATCCATAGAAAAGGCTGGAACCCTGCGAAAAGGAACCATAATCGCTCATGACACTTTGAACGAGACTATACTATTACAGGTATCCAATAAAACCACTTGGGCTGACGTTTCTGAACAAGACCTCTACTTGATGAGCGAGAACGAGCGTCTAGCCTACAAAATCATTCAAAGATCCCCGAAAAGTTACATACTCCACTGTGTCCTCGTCGGCGTAGTTCGAAACGAAGGCGATGAACCAAAAATACGCGGCGAACCTATAAGTTTCATGGCTGATAAGACTCCTGAGGTACGAAACTTAAACATAGAAGAACGCAAACTTATCTACCGACTAGGTGTCTTATCTGTGGGCAAAACAATTGACAGCTCTCCAGTTACTTTTCCTATAAACGAACTGCTTCAGAGACATCTCAGCGTTATAGGCATGACCGGCTGCGGAAAATCCTATCTTGTAGGTTTACTATGCGAAGAACTCGCTAAACACAAAGCCGCCATTCTCATAATTGACCCACACAACGAGTACATCTCTATGGTACAAACTATGCCTAAAGAAGTGAACAAAATGCTCTACAGTATAGGTACTGCCGTGGGCTTAAATACCTACACCTTGGACGTAAAGAACATGTCCGCTTTCGACTTTCAACATTTCACCGGTATGCGTGAAGGCTCCACAAACATACTACAAGGCGTACTCCAAAACCTTAGAACAACCCAACCAGAATATACTATTCACGATATATTGAACCGACTAGACTCCGTAATACAAGGTGGATCATCTTCAGAGGCTGCAGCAGCCACGTGGGCTCGCAACTATTTGCGAAACTTAGTTTACACCGGCGTTATCAGCACAAGTGAGCCTCCCATCAAAGAGATGGTTGGTGCCAATCAAATATCGATTGTGGCAATGTCTGGAGTAAAGGAAAGGATTCAACAGTTTGTGGTCACTAATATCCTGCAAAGAATATTCAAAGCGAGGAAAGAAGGCGAAGTTCCGCCGCTGGTACTCGTTGTTGAAGAATCTCACCGTTTTGCACCTTCCACAAAGACAGTGTCCAGTAGCGCTATAATGCGTACCCTAGCGGCTGAAGGTCGCAAATTCGGTATCTGCATGGTAGTCGTTTCACAGCGACCTAACAGACTTGATTCCACGGTTCTCAGCCAATGTGTAACTAACATAGTGATGAAAGTCAAGAATCCTGCAGACCTCAATAGGATAAGGGAAAGTGCTGAAAACGTCACAGAAGAAGTGATACGTAGCCTTCCAAGGTTTGAGAAAGGAGAAGCTTTAATCATGGGGGAAGCCTTTCCAATTTCCATTCGGTTCAATGTTCGGTCAGATCGAACGACCAAACATGGAGGCAAGAGCGTTGACTTTGAAAGCGCTTGGCTTGAGGAAGCAGCGAAAGATAATGTTAAAAGATTTGATTTTCCCGACCAGCTTTAAAAAACCTGACGAGGTTTCAATTTGAGGATTGCTCTTTCCGCAGACTTTCATTTAGGTATACGACAATTTAACAATCAACAAAGATGGAACGATTTTCTAGATGCTTTCGTTAGAGTTGTTCAAAAGGTTGAAAAACTCAATATTGACACGTTTGTCATGGCCGGAGACATCTTCCATAGATATAGGCCTCACCCAGGAGTAGTCCGCAAGTTTCTAAAGGAAACCTCAATCCTTGACTGCCCTATAATTATAATACGAGGCAATCACGACTCACCTCAAGTCCTTTTTGAGAAATATGGAGGCGACACTCTTCACCTTATCCGAGACGTATCTAACACTGTCTATCTTAACAGGAAAAACCCAATTTACGAGATCACGAACACTTGTTTCATTGGGCTAGGCTATGTAGGCTTCAAAGCTGAACAAGAAATAAAAAAACTCGTTCAAGGAATTACAACAGAAGCTGCAACCAAAATAGGTGTTTTCCATCAACTCTTGGATTATCCTGGAGTACCTGAGGTTAACGCAGAAGTCTCCAGAGGCTTCCTCAAAGGTCTTGACCTTAACTACATTCTGATGGGGCATTACCATGTAGCTTACTCGGACGAAAACTTGTTCAACTCGGGCTCCCCTGAATATTGGGCATTCGATCAAGGTGAGCAAATAGAAGTAAACCTAGATAATGGAGAAGAAACCGTCAAACCAGCCAAGAAGCGAGGGTTTTACGTCATAGAAACTGATAATGGCAAACACAAATTCGTTGAAATAAAACCTTCCAGACCCATGTTCCTTATCACCTACAAAACTGGCAACTTCAACGAGGCAATTCATCTACCAAGAATTAAAGAGCACCTAGAGAAATACAACCTTGAAGGTGCTATGGTGAAATCCGTCATCCGTGGAAAACATAAGTTCGGACGGATGAATCTAAGTAAAGCCATGATCCTAGAAAAACCGTTGATCCACAACACCGCCATAATGTTGACTCCATCCAGTACTTTACCTGACACAATTGACACAATCAAAACACAAAGTGAATACCTCATTGAAAGAGGAATCAACAAAACCGAAGCATGTGAAATAGCGGAATGGTTAGAACACAACAAAGAAAAGCTGGCTACAATGCAGAGCACCGAAATCCTAGAAGCAATTAGAGAAGTTCTCAGCCGACACCAAAGCAAAAACAGGCATGACAACTAGCTACGACTACGATAGACGGTTAAACTTGACAACGAGAGACATGACTTCGACCAGATAACTGTAAATGTTTTCACAAATCGATTAACATTCTATAACTAACTGGCAACACTATCTGATGCCTTCAGACAAACACTTCCTCTTATTCTAATTCTTCGTTTTCTCGCTTTTTTATGAACACAAAAATTCTATCCACATCTTTCATGCAACACACAAGTGTATCAGAATGCAAAACACAGTTTTTTCTAGTTTCACATTCGTATGTAGGTGAGAAACGTAAAGAGATAGCTTGCAGAAATCATTGCCGGCTTAAACCAATTATGGAAGTTCTGACTAAAACTGAAAGTGCTTCGTCATAAATGCACATGTAGAAAAATTTAAATAGAATGTTTCGTTCCACTATTTGTTTTTGAGGGGAATTCAGAATTTTGCAGAGACTAGGACGCGTTCTCCATGTGAGCCAAAACCGAAATATAATAATAAAAATTGAGAATATTCCAAAGATTGGTGCAAAAGTTATTGATGAGAACTTAAAGCCCGTTGGAAAGGTTCTCGACATATTTGGTCCAGTCTCTTCGCCTTATGCATCTTTGAGACCCTCGACCCAAGGAATAGGAAAATCATTAGATAAAATATTGTATATGCTTCCCTCTAGAAAACGAAAGGGGAAGAGATGAATGAGTGACGAGAAGAGTGAAGATTCTAATCCTCCCGAGTCCTTCAATTCGTTAACCTCATCTTGAAGCCCTTTGCTTTTTTACTCATTCAACAACATATTGGAATCTTTTGATCTTTCTCAAAAATACATTTCTCTCTTCTCCCGAAATCTTAATTCTTTCATCGAGTTTTGTTTTCATATTGGTGACTTGCACAATCTTCCACACTAATTGACTTATCAACACTCACAGTTGATAATTTGTCCTCGAGTCGCAGACGTGCAAAACACATTTTAGACTCTAAGAGGGTAACTATATGAGGGACTTAGCTTGGTTGATTGTCCAAAGTGCGGAGCAGAAGTGGCTACTCCAGTTAAGACTTGGACTATCCCTTCTCGAAAGACACTGAAAGGCGGAGAAAAACCGAAGGTTGTTATGGGAATATTTGATTGTCCCGATTGTAAAGCTAGATTTAGAGCTTCCCTATCAGTAGAAACCCAAAATGAAAAGACAGTAAGTATTAAAAATATGGTTAAGAGAATTAAAGGTGTAAAGGGAGAACTTATGCAGACTCTGAAAGAGCTTCGGGGAAAAGTGAAAACTTTGGAGACTGAACGTGCAAATCTTATGATGGAAATTGAAAAATTGAAGAAGATGGCGGAATCAAAAGTCAACGCACTCGAAGGCGAAG
>SMTZ1_10001154_pt1 | contig 31585 bp, 29 predicted proteins | sample DeeMarSWOR136_30_FD_25667 | JGI IMG/M metagenome (IMG submission 25667) | reverse complement strand
CCCCGGTGAGATTTCCGGCGTTGACTCCAATTAAACCGCAAGCTTCACCCCTTGTGGTGCTCCCCCGCCAATTCCTTTAAGTTTCAGCCTTGCGACCGTACTTCCCAGGCGGCAGGCTTAACAGTTTCCCTACGGCACCGGAGCGGCACGTAGCCGCACCAACACCCAGCCTGCAAAGTTTACAGCTGGGACTACCCGGGTATCTAATCCGGTTCGCTCCCCCAGCTTTCATCCCTCACCGTCGAGCGCGTTCCAGCCGACAGCCTTCGCCACTGATGGTCCTCCCGGGATTATAGGATTTCACCCCTACCCCGAGAATACCGTCGGCCTCTCCCGTCCCCAAGCCAAGCAGTATCCCCCGCAGCCCAACGATTGAATCGTTGGATTTAACGGAGAGCTGGTATTACCGCGGCGGCTGACACCAGTCTTGCCCTCTCCTTATTCCCCCAGCTTTGTACACTAGGGAAAAGCCATCCTCAGCGGACGGCACTCGGGTTAGCCCCGTCACACTTTCGTGTATTGCGGAGTTTCCGCGACTGCTGCGCCCCGTAGGGCCTGGGCCCTTATCTCAGTGCCCATCTCCGGGCTTCCGCTCTCACGGCCCGTACCGGTTAAAGGCTTGGTGAGCCGTTACCTCACCAACAACCTGATCGGCCGCGGCCCCCTCCTTGGGCAACATCTAAAAGCATGATTTAGACGCCCTTTCAGCGAGAATCCATTCCAGGAATACTCACTTATCAGGGATTAGCCCCAGTTTCCCGGGGTTATCTCTGTCCCAAGGGCAGGTTAGCCACGTGTTACTGAGCTGTCTGCCGCGCCTTGCCATAGCTCAAGGCGCTCGACTAGCATGTCTTAGTCCCATCCCGATAGCAGTGGGGTCCGGCAGGATCAACCGGAGTTAAAGCTCCTGGCTGACCGTGAGCCAGATGCTATTGTCTGTACAGCCGGCAAAGCCGACTGGATTTGGAGGGAAATAACCACTTACTGCCAAAGCCCAATTCAGACCTAAACCATGTAAGCTTCAGGTCCACATACTTGTTCCCGCAATTGGAGGCCAACCATCCTCATCCTCTAGGGCAATACTGCGCCTTTATAGTTGGGGTTGAGCCGCCGCCACTTAAAATTGCGGGGCTAGCTTTCATCCGCTGAAATGAATTCTACAGCGTCTCAGCTAATATAAAGGATTCTTTCCACCCTAATATACGTTACGCGCATGCCAAGATCGAAAAGACAGGAGTATAAAACAGATTTCAGTTTGATTGTTTTATTGCCTGAGATTTGGCTTAAAGATTTGCTGTTCCCCTGTAAAACTCTATGTTGTCGACGTTTTCATGCTTTTTTCTCGTGGAATTAGAAGAGAAATGTGTGAAGATGTGTATAGCGTGTACGATAGAGTATATTATATATTATGGGTTTTTGTGTATCCTTTGATGATAATATTGTTCAATAAAGCTATCAATGTCTTATCCATGATAGTTGATTTGTTCCGTTTTATCCGTATCAGTTTGATACTGAAACTCACATAGCAACCGGATAGCCTAACACATTATCTTTTTAAATCTGGACTTATGAATCATCGGACATGTCTCTTCTGTTTGAACCATTTAAAATCGGCTCCATAGAGATCAAGAACCGTTTCATCAGGTCTGCCACTACCTCATATTGGTCTGACAAGCGAGGAATTATCCGTCCTGAAATCATTAATCTTTATCGCAGTCTTGCTGATGGAGGTGTCGGGTTAATCATCAAAGGCCACCTCTACGTTAAAGATTCAGGTAAGGCTCATGTTGGGATGGCAGGCATTAGCAATGATTATCATATTCCAAAGCTGAAGGAACTCACAGATGAGGTACATAAGAACGATGGAAAAATCATAGCCCAACTTAACCATGGTGGGATATATAGCATTACTGATAAGGCAGGTCCTTCCGAGTATGCGGCAAAAGGTTACAAGACACGTACGCTCTCCTCAGAAGACATCCATGACATCATAGAAGCCTTTGGTGAAGCAGCTGAACGAGCCATAACTGCCGGATTTGACGGTGTCCAGATTCATGGCGCCCATGGCTATCTCATCTCCCAGTTCTTGTCACGACTGGTTAACAGACGTACAGACGAATGGGGCGGAAACCTAGAGAATCGTATGCGTCTGCTATTAAAGGTCTACGACACAATTAGAACCAAGGTAGGTCACAGTATTCCAGTTATGCTGAAGATCAACTGCGATGATTTCTCACCCAATGGTTTCACCATTAAAGACAGCGTAAGAGTAGCTGAGGCCATTTGCAAACGTGGATTACAAGCAATAGAAATCAGTGGTGGAGGAATAGGCATGCAAAAAGGTCTAAGGATTAAAGCACGTTCACTCGATAAAGATCTAGCTGAGGCTTCTTTCGCAGGCTATGCTAAAATAATTAGGAAAGCAACGCAGCCAACCCCTATGGCGCTTGTTAATGGCATAAGAAGCTTCAAATGTATGGAAGCCATAGTAACCAAGGATTTGGCAGATCTTATCTCTGCAAGTAGGCCTTTCATCAGAGAACCAGACTTGGTGAAACGACTAAAAGTTGGACAAGAGGCGTCTACTTGTACTTCATGCGGTATCTGTATTTCAAAAGAGGTCTTCGGTAAGATGATGCTTCGTTGTCATCTTGACTGACGCGTATGAACATGCTACAGATAACCAAGTCCTAAGAATCTCTCTGCTTATTTCCTAACGTGCGCACTACTTGCAAAGCCATGTATGTAGTCTTTGAATGTTACACACATTGGTTGCTGTGGTGTTTCTTAATTCTTTCTTCGAGAAGTTCGTTTGAAGATGACTATTCCGATCAAGATGATGATTATTGACGATATTAGTAGCATTTGGAACAAGTCTTGTTGTTTGCTTGCTATTGAACCAATATCTAGTTTAATGGTGCCCATATTTGTTTCTATAGTGGCGATGCTTTCTTTAATTGAGGTTACATTTCCTTTCAGTGTGCCCAGGCTGGTTTTTATTATCGCAGAGTTTTCGTTAAGTTCAGTTATTTCTGGTTGAATATTGTTTATGCTTGTTGTGATTTCACCTAGGTCGGTTTGAATTGTCACTGTTGTCTTGTTGAAAGTGTCGAGTTGGGCGTTTATCTCGTTCATTTCTAGTTGTATTGATCCGAAGTCAGTTTGGATTGTTGCTACTGTGTTGTTGATTGCTGTGACCTTAGCATTTACTACCTCCAAGTCTGAAGTGATTAGTCCCATGGTGGAGTTTAAAAGTACAATTTTATCTTCAATATTGACTAATGTAGCATTGATTGTATCAAGCTTCAGCTCCAATAATCCTAAATCAGTCTTTAAAGTTCCAACAGTGCTGTTTATGTTAATTAAAGAAGCATTCCAGCCAGTTAACGTTGTGCTCAATAGAAAGTTCTCGAAGGAGACACCGCTGATTGAAAGGTACTCTGCCTTAACAATCAAGACGTATGTGCCCTCAGAGGCGTTCAAAGGTAGTCTGTAAGGTATCCTATAAAATCCTGTGTTTACCTGTTCTATCAATAATGTTAAATTTTCGAAGAGCTCTCCTTTGTGGTAGAGTGTTGCAGTGAGGTTGGCGTCTACAAGTTCGCCTAAACGGGAAATTATAATGTGGAAATCTGCTGTTTCACCACGGAAATGAATCGCACCTGCTTTCACTTGAACATTTAGTGTTGGCCGTTGAACATCTACACCTAACACAGATGTAGCATTTCCTCCTCGATCATCTATGACTGTCAAGGCTACTTGGTACGCTCTGCTCGACCTGTAAGTATGCTCTGCAATTTTGCCAACGCCTGTATTATTGTCTCCAAAATCCCAGACATAATTGATGATCGAGCCATTGGGACTATAAGACTCAGATGCGTTAAAGATCACTGTTTCGCCAGCGAACGGATCTTTCGGTGAATGAGTGAAAGAAGCAACAGGCGGCAAACCAGGCATGGCAAAAGCGACGTTTAAGGTTTGCCAGTAAAGACTATACCACAATCCCTCGTTGTCCTCGAAATAGCAATCGTAATCCATATTCATGTCTAAGTGGAAGATACCGTTTGATCGGTTTCCATCTGCGGTTCCCCAACTGTTCACTATGGTCCAGTAGGAGTTTTCCGGGTCGTCATCATTGTAGCCCACACATAAGACCGCATGTCCTCCACCACCCTCATCCCAGTAGTGTCCAGATGAATAGTCGGGGTTCCAAATCACTGTTTCAGGTTGCTCACGCCAGAAACTACGAAATTGATTCCAGTCGTCGGTAGTTGGCAAGAAAAAGGCGAACCATACTGCTTTGTTTTGGGCGAGAACGTTTTTGATGTTGGCGATCGCTGTTCCTTGCCCTACGGCGTGAGTTTCAATTGATTCAACGGTGCACTGGGTAAACGTGTAGTTTGGTGTGGTACTGATGGTTTCCCAAGGAACCGATGTTCCGTCGTCGCAGGTTTGTCCCCAGTCCGCCCAAGATGCGTTGGTGTTCGACCATGGAATGATGAATCCTTCGGTTGCATAGAAGTCTGCTAGATCCTCTAAATTGCCTCCACAACCCGCCCAATTTTCTGCTACACCATCATTGTATTTCGAGTTGAAGTATTGAATGGAGAGGCGATCGAAAATCCCTGTTTGAACGTCCAAGGCAACTTCCAAAATGCCAGTTCCAGCCCAGACCCAGCAGTTTCCACAATAGCCTTGGTCGCGCTCAGATGGAATGTAACTCAAATGATTGAGAAGGCTGAACTGACCAGTCGGAGGTTCAAGATCCAAGTCAATATGCGTACGTGGTGCTCTGTCATAACAGCCAAACCAGTTATGAAGTGTTTCCAAACTTGGTTGCATAATCGAACAAGAACAACACGGTTGAATGCATGAACACTCAGTTCCTGTTCTACATCTTGGAACAGTTACAAGTGAAAATATAATTAGAATAGTCAAAACTGGAATTAACATTCTGATGCTAGTTATTGTCCTTGGCAGATCTAATCGGATGGGTGATATGACCTTTTTTGCGGGAATAACGGTGCTTGAGTTTCTATACGCTGACCACCTAACGTGCGTACTGAGCTTGCTAAAATCTCGTCTCGGCAATAACACACCTCAAAGCAAACATAAACTAGCAACGCAACACTCCTCTTAAGAATATTATAAAACAATTATGAATTGCTGGTTCAGCTATTTCTGAACAAAAATCCGAGTTAGATACTGCTTATCTCAATTCACCATAGATCTCTTGATAGTGGAGAATTTCGTAGACAATTTTGTTAATAGTCCTTAATATATACAATCTTGTCGTTGCATACAAGTGCGTATGCGATTTTGCAAAGAACAAATAAAACACTATACTTTAAGAAACATGCCTTGGTTTGTTATGCCAGTTTCCATGGTCGCCTGAAAAGTACTTTGCTAGGCTCGTTAGACGTGCCAGTATGTTAATCAACCTCAAAATCGGATAAAAAGGTGTGTAGAAGAGCAAAGATTTGTAGTTGTTCCTATCATAAGCATATTTCAAAGCTATGGCTTGACCTATAACACCTATTAGAAAGGCATAAGGCATGAAAAACATCAAATTAATAATAAAGAATAAACGGTCAGGTGCAAACCAGAAAAGAAAGGGAAAGGCAACTAAAGCAGCCAAATCAATAAAGGCTCCAAGATACTCAAAAATGTAGCAATACCACAAAAGAAGAGACAACCATTGTTTTCTGAAAAGCAAATCCTTGTGGATTCGCAAAGTGTTATGAAGCCAACCGATAAACCATCTCAAGCGTTGACTCCACAAAACTTTGAATGAAAATGGAGCAATCGTTGAGGCTTTAGCAGTATTAACATATCCAACATCTACGCCTTTCTTATGTAGTTCTAAAGTAATCTCTAAATCCTCAGTAACTGAACGAATATTCTTCTCATTTAGGATTTCACGTAGCACATTAGCATTATACATGCCCATAGCGCCAGGAACGACTAGAACATTATTTCCCAGAGATTGAGCGCAACGGGATATTCCTAAGCCTTGGCTGTACTCAAGCTGTTGTAGAATCACGTAGAGATTAAGGTCAGTGTCTCCTTCTGATGGGTGAATATAGCCAGTAACCGCTTTCTTTCCATTCGATAGCATGTAATCAACAAGTCTCAAAAGTGTTTCAGGCATCCACCATGAATCAGCATCAACAACCGCTATGATGCTTCCTAAAGCCCTATTTACACCAGTCTTAACAGCCTCAATCTTGCCGAGGTTCACAGAATGCCTAATAACTCTAGCTCGAACTTGCGGAAAAATTTTACGATTAAGCTCTATTGTTGCCCAAGCAATCTCATAAGTAAAATCGCTGCTACCATCATCAACCACAATAATTTCGCACAACCCATCATATTTTTTAAGACATCTGAAGAGACTCTTTATACAACGGGAAACATTTTTCTCCTCATCGTATGCTGGAACAATAATAGAGACCATGGGATAATGTGGTCTACTGTTGCCTCTTTGTTGCCTATTAGCGAAAGTAGCAGCAACAGCCCAAACCCCGGCGACACCAATGGCTAGAAAAGTATACCAAGTGTAGAAAAAGCGAACAGTTGCGTACCACAGCAAACTTGCCTGTTGAGAAGGTAGAGGTTCATACTTGAAAATGCAGGTTGTGAGCCATTGGACGAGAATAGGGAAATATGTCCAAGAAATATAAGCCAGACCAAACGGTATTAAAAACGCCAAGTAAATAGCTTTAGAATTTTTATGCAGCCTAATATTCATGGATAAACCTACTCTCTAACTGTTGACTTTCGAAAGCCCTCCCTTGTCTCCAATAATAAGCAAGCTCTTTCACAATAAAGCCCGTATTCCCGCAAAGACAATATTCTTTGCAGAGAACCATGAAACAAGAACACAAATGACAAATAGTAATACTATTCAACATTTGTGTAGATATCTAGTCTTAAAACAGCTTTAATATTATTGAGAAACTTTTCACCATAGAAGACTTATCACGCTATGGCGTAGTGCTCATAGATTGAACCCGCAAGAAAATCGCGTGGGTGTTGCAAAGTTGAAGAATAACATATTAAACATTGTTAACATGTGATAAAACTCCACTTCTTTTTTAGTTTGATATATTCTGATTTTGGAAACAAAAGCTTATATTATATATTACTACATGATATTCAGGGAGTTAAGAAACATGGACATTAACTCTAGAAACGAAGAAATCCGCTGGCAAGTCATAAAAGCCATGCTAGATGAATTTCCAACGTTAAAAGAGAGAATCAAGAACTATCTGAAAAAATGACAAGAATCAAATCAATAGCTTTGCCTTTTATTTTTATTCTGCAATTTAAAAAAAATATTCGTTGATTGCTTCTTTTATCATATCAACTTCTCTTAAGTAAGTGGGGCGGAGGAACCTTAACGTTGTTTCTATCGCTATCATTTTCGTTTTTTAATAGCTCGGCTATTTGACGGTAACGTTGCAGAAAATCCAATCCCTTCTCCGTCGACTTGTAAATGTCCTTATTATTCTGCTTAACTCTTTCTAGCAAGCTGATTTCTAACATAAATCCTAAGTAATTGTTGAGTTGCGTGAAACTAAGATTTGCTTTGTACATAATTTGTGTCTTTAGAGCTCCATCCCACGCTATTTCGAGAATCTCCGCTATTATATGTAACTTGTCTCTTCTCTTAGAAGATTTTGAATCCCACAGGTTCATTTTTCTATATTCCTCTTTCAGAACTTTTCTCTATGATGTAAATGATTCGGAGTTTCTTAAGCGGTGTTTCGCTTGCGTGACTATTACAGGAATTGGAATATTCTAGAAGAATCCTCTATTTCCTTCCCATAACTCATGCAGGAAGGCTTTATTTCCTATGAGAACATATAATCAGAAAAAGAGAGATTAAAATTGCTAGTAGGTTTGATTGCAGATACACATGACAATCTGCCAATGGTAGAGAGAGCAGTAGAAAATCTAAGCGGAAAAAACGTAGACCTTGTACTCCATGCTGGAGACTATGTAGCACCATTTGTAATCCCCGAATTTAAGAAATTAAACACAAAATTGATCGGTGTCTTCGGCAATAATGATGGTGACCGCGAACTCCTAAAGAAGCGATTCAACGAATCTGAAGATTTGGAGATTCATGGAAACTTCGCAGAAATATTTGTAGACAACTTAAAAATAGCGTTACTTCATGGAAGTGAAGAGGAGCTTCTAGAAGCCTTGATCAACAGTAATAGCTTTGACGTAATTGTTTATGGGCACACACATGAGGCAGAGATTAAACGAAAAGGCAAAACTTTGATTGTGAATCCTGGCGAGGTATGTGGATATCTAAGTGGGAAATCCACTATGGCTATATTTGATACATCTTTGGGGAAAGCAGAAATAATCAAACTTTAAGCATCAAGTTAACGGAATACTACTAGATATTAATGGCTTATCAACAAAAGGGCAGGAAATGTTTTAACGTAACAGGCGTCTTTCACAAAGGTTAGGAGCCATTCTTCAATTTTCTATTTTCGAAGTTTGATAGGGATAACTGGCTTTCTTGGCTTTTGTTCTTAGCTGTTTCAGACCGTGTGGAGGTTTCAATTGAAAGTGTTTTCAGACTGTCTTCTTGAAGCTCTCGCATAATCTGTTTCATTTCATCAACTTTCTTCTCTAAACCAATTAATGCAGCCCTAAACTTATCAATGCGACTTAGAACATATTTGATGAGGGGCTGAATCTCTTCTGAGGTTTGTATACTTATTACCGAGCTTTTTGTTTCTGAAGCCTTCTTCAAAGTGAGTATTGCATCCATGAGCGGGGAAGGATCATCTCTTATATCGCGCATTAAGAAAAGTAGATCTGAACCGTCTGTCAATGCTTTTCTCAGTTGTTCAAAGGCTAAACGGGAATTAGCCAGAGGTTCTGGAGAGTTCTGAAGCAAAATTTCCTTGAAAGTTGTCAAAGTTTGGGTGAAGTTCTTGCACAGTGTTCTTGCAGTGTAAGCCTTTTCTGGTTTAAGAATCACCGAGAGTTGCTCACTTTTTGTCGCCAAATCCTTTAGGCTTTTAACGTAATGCTCGGTTTTATTCAATAATTCTGAAGGTGAAAGCTTTTCGAATATCATTCCACTGGCAATGTCGCCTGCAATTTTCTGGAGAATCTCTTCCAACTTACTTATTACTTGATTAAAATCTTCTTTGAACAAATTCTTCACCGCTATAATAAGTTGACTGACTATTACTTATTTGCATGTTCCCAAATCTCTATGAGGTTCTCCACAGCCTTGGTTTTAAGCGAAGATTTGTTAAGCCTGTACAACCTGATTCTGCCGAATTCCTTATGCTTAACCATGCCTTCATCTTCCAAGACTTTCAAATGTTTACTCGTGATCTTGTAGTTTACGCGAAGTCTGCGGGCAATTTCTGAAACATTAAGCTCGCCCACTTGCATCAGAATCTTCAGAGTCTTCATTCTAAGTCTTGAAGAGAAAACGTCCTCTATATTCATGAGTTTCACGCCTCTTCTTTCTGTAGAAGAAAGCTTAGTTCTTTCTCTAACTCGTAAGCTGGAATTCTTGGCAAAGAGATAGCTGTCGATCTTCCGCGCGAACCAGCCGAGGAAACTTCGGTGTCTAATATGCCAAGAGCCGAGAACATACGCAAATACTTCCATAGTTGTGTGTGACTATGCGGTTGTATATCAAATTCTTCGCAGACAATAGCATAGGCTTGTTCTATCGTTGTCAAGGAAGCATAGGCCTCTTCACTTTCTCTGAAAAATCTGGCTATGCTAAGCAAAAACAGTTTTTCATGAAGCCTTAATGATGCCAGATCACTCTTACGCATAACAGCATATATATTAGAAACGGCTTTTCGGATGCACTCTGGTGTGACCACGCTCAGATCTTCTACATCAGCGTACTTTCCCGCTCTCCAAAGCAGTTCGATACCGAAACGAGCATTTCCGTTCTCGCTAAAGGCAAGTTGAGCAGCTAGATTTACAGTGTCTTCTAGCATAGCTAGAGGTTTGAAAGCTAACAAAACACGATCATCAAGGATGTCTAGAAGCTGTTGTTTAGAGTATATCTTAAGGTTGATAATATTTGATTGCAGAGTGCTTCTTGCACTTGCATCTAACTCTTCAACTACTTCTAGGTTTCGTAAAATGCATATTAGTGAAATTCTTTGAGGTTTGTTCAATCTTATTTCTTGTAAGCGAGTCAGTTTATAAACAGCCTCAGAGCCTTCTCTCTCAACCAAACTTTCAAACTCGTCTAAAGTTAAGATTACACATGTTTTTTGCTCATCTAATACTTGTAGGAGAATACGTAGAAGTTCTTCAGTGGAATAGCCGCGTCTCGGAAAGTTTGGATGAAAAATGGAGACTATATGATGCACAATGAGAAAGAGGCTTCCACGATATTCACGGCAATTAACATGAACATAGCGAAATTTTATTCCCCGTCTATTTGCTTCATGGGTAATGTCTGCTCCCAACCGTTGAGAAAGTACAGTTTTACCTGTGCCAACATCTCCAGTTATTATGACTCTTTGAGCCATTTTTTTGGGAGTCTGCAACAAGACATTGAAAAACTTCATGAGTAAACGCATTTCGTTGCTTCTATGGGGAAGTCTATGGGGAACATAGTTAATGTCAAGTTTTGTTTCATCTTTGAACACGCTCATGATGCCACGTTCCAAACCTCAAGAAAGATTATCTGAGAAGCTCTTATTCTTTTTCCTATTGCAAGAGTAGAATTTCTAGAATATTTTCCCGAAAACAAAAGACTAACAGGCATATATTATCCAGCGTGCGGTAGATATTCAAATCTAGATGTTGAATGACTTTGAAATCACCATTAAATCAAAAGATATGTCTGAATCTATACTCGTAGGACGAATACATTACTAACTAATCCTCTAATCTACAGCTTTGTAAAATCATCAAATGTGCGCTAAACAAGCGTGTGCTACAAGAAAACGTGAACTCAAGAGAATGATGCGAATAAATTCATTTTTGAATCAGTTAAAAAACTACACGAAACCTAATAACTCATTGAAGTGCGTTTTGAGATGTCTACACCACATCATAATACTTCGCAATCTTCAGAAAACACAAGTAACAAAACAATATTTAGCTCCCGAGAAACAATACTTTAGAAAAGTTAATTTTAGACAAAATGAATGTTTAACACAGCGATGAGATGAGCACAATCCCACTATTACTCTCTTCGCGGAGAGCCCCATGCAGACGGACCCAACAGAAAAGATAAGCTTTGTGCCTGTCTTGTTATGACGGCGGGTTTACCCAAGCATTGGACATGGTGGGCGCGGGCAAAAATCCCACGTCAGAGAGAGCTTAACTCAGAGGAGCGTATAGCTCTACAATGAAGCTAAGTGATAGGTTACGTGGGAGACAATCGCCCGCGAAACAGCTTCTAACCTCAGATGTCTCCATGAAAGACCTAACTTCCAAAACCTCCTTCTATTTCCTGCGAAGCTCATTCATATAGGTTTCTTCATAGTAAAGGCATCTTAGACACCGAGTTTCAAAGAAACTTATAGTATGGGTTGCAAGTATATACCAAAAGCTTCTGTCACACGTATCCTTGTAGAAAAGTTTAAATACAATGAATCGTTGAACCCATTGCTTTTGAGGGGAAAACAAAGTTTTGAAAAAACTGTGCAATATTATTGTCGAAACGGGAAAAAGAACCTATATTTGACAATTAATTTGACGATTGAGATAGTGTTTGCTCCTCCTCAAAAGGATATGGGGAAAATGAAATGAATAATGATGAAGGAAAGAAATATGGGATCTATGACACTCTTCCAATTTCAGAAGTTGAGTCATCCAAGGCTCAATGTTGCCCAGAATGTGGTAACTCACGACTCATGCGTGATCGTGAATGTGCAGAAGTAGTTTGCATGAACTGTGGTTTCGTGATAGCCGCAAAAATGACTGATAAGGGGCCTGAATGGCGAGCTTTTACGAAAGAACAGAGAGAGAAACGGAGAAGAGTTGGCTCTCCATTAACTTATACAATTCACGACAAAGGCTTATCTACAATGATTGATCGGCGTAACCGCGACGTTTATGGAAACCGTCTTCCGCCTGGACAGAATGCACAAATGTACCGCCTTAGGAAATGGCATCGCCGTATAAGAGTTTCAAATGCAACAGAGCGTAACCTCGCTTTTGCATTGTCAGAGATTTCAAAGATCGCTAACAACCTGAATCTTCCTAGAAACATTCTTGAGACAGCTTCAGTCATCTACCGCAAAGCTGTGAAAAACCGATTGATAAGGGGAAGATCGATTCAAGGTGTGACTGCCGCAGCAATCTACATATCTTGTAGGCAATGTAAGCTACCTAGAACATTGGAGGAGATTGCTAAAGCGTCAAACATGAGTAAAAAAGAAGTTGGTCGTAGTTACCGTTTCCTCATCAAAAAGCTTGACTACAATGTTCCGCCTGTCAAGCCAAGCCAGTACATAGCAAAGTTTTCAAATCAATTGACGATGCAAGGAAAAGTTGAAGAAATCGCTCATAAAGTTCTGGCAGTAGCTAAACAGCTCAGACTCACCTCAGGCCGCGGTCCCACAGGCATGGCTGCTGCCGCAAGTTACATAGCGGCTGTGTTATCAGGGGAAAGGAGAACACAGAGAGAAATAGCTGAGATAGCAGAAGTGACTGAAGTTACCATCCGAAATCGCTACAAAGAGCTTGTTGAGCGCCTGATGTTCCAGATAAGCCTTTAGCCTCCTCTTTTAGATACACAAGTTGCTACAAGAGACTGAAAGCAACATTCAAACAACCTAACTTTTAAGTTTCACTTTTGCATACAACCTTAGAGACTGTAGAAAGCAGGCAGGGCAAAAAGCGTGGACATAGAAACAAAAATCGAGTTAATCAACAGATCTCCAACTGAAGAAGTTCTCACCATGAAAGGTCTAAGAAATCTCTTAGAAACTGAAGAACAGCCTATTGCCTATAATGGTTGGGAGCCATCCGGCTTAGTCCATCTAGGAACAGGAGTCATCTGTGCTTATAAAATGAAGGATTTTGTGGGAGCTGGAATACGATTTAAGGCTTATCTCTCCACCTGGCATGCTTGGTTAAACAACAAATTAGGTGGCAACCTAAAAATAATTAGAAAAGCGGCAGACCTCTTCAAACATTCATGGATAGCTCTAGGAGTTCCAGAAGAAAAAGTTGAATTCATTTATTCAGATGAACTTTACAACGACCTAAACTACTGGGCAAAAACAGTAACAATTGCCAAAAATTTGACAATAGCTAGAACCAGGCGAACATTGGAAATCGCTGGAAGAAAAGAAACTGAAGGAAACTATGTTTCAGATTTCTTATATACGCCAATGCAAGTGGCAGACATATTCCACATGAAAGTCAAAATCTGCCAGTTAGGCATGGATCAACGTAAGGCCAATGTAGTTGCCAGAGAATTGGGTGAAAAACTCGGATTCTGGAAACCAATATGTATTCATCACCATCTGCTACAAGGTCTAGAAAAACCAGCGATATGGCCGATTCCGGAAGGAAAAGAAAGGGAAGCCTTAGCCTCGGCTAAAATGTCAAAGAGTAAACCTGAAACCTGTGTATTCATCAATGATTCACCTATAGAAATACAACAGAAGATTACGAAAACCTTCTGTCCAGAAAGAACTATAGCACACAATCCAATCTTGGAAATATGCAAATACATAATCTTCAGGGAAAGAAAAATATTCACAATAGAACGGTCAGCAAAATTTGGCGGCACAGTGGAATTTCAAAGTCACCAAGAACTTGAAACAGCTTATAGACATGGCAATCTACATCCACAGGATCTTAAAAACGCTGTAGCAAAAGAACTATCAGTAATCCTCAAGCCTGCAAGAAGATATTTTGAAAACAATAGAGAAGCAAAAGAATGTTTAGCCACGGTGAAAAAAGCTGAAGTTACAAGGTAACGGTTTTGTCCACACACCTAAAAGAGAAAGAAGAAAAACTTCTACAAGCTTTGAAACGACTAACCCACAAAAATTCTGAGGGAATCCCTATAATTGTTGAAGGAGAGAAGGATACTGAAGCCTTGAGGGCATTAACCATAGAAGGAAAGATAATCGAAGCAAAAACCGCTGGGAAATCCATCCTAGACGTCATTTGTGAAGTGGAAGAATGTAAAACACAGGAAGTCATACTTTTATTAGATTTTGATAGACGTGGAAGAGAGTGGACTAAACGCCTAAAACAATATTTGGAAAAGATGCGGATAAAACCCAACATCTTTTTCTGGGAAAAACTATCGAGTATTGTAGGCAACGAAGTAAAAGACGTTGAAGGCTTGACAAGCTACATGAAAACCTTGAAGAGAAAAATTGGCGATTTCACGTGAAGGTTTACGTAAGCCCTTTTACTGTATCTGTCTAGCATGAATTGTACACTAATTGGTCATTGTGCAAGTTCCCTAACCTTTTTCAGGTTCTCCAAATCACTTCTTCGTTTATCTATTGGAGTTTCCAAAATCAAGGGTAGCTGCCTCAGTCTGCTCTTCAAGATATTTCTAAACCCTCCCTCTCCTATCCTTCCCATTCCAATATGTTCATGTCTATCTATCCTACAGCCTAAACCTCCCTTAGAATCGTTTAGATGAACAAGCTTGACTTCTTTAAAGCCTATTGTCTCGTCTAATCTCTGCAATACATATTCAACAGCTCTTCGTGAAACTAGGTCATACCCAGCTGCAAATGCGTGACATGTATCGAAGCACATACTGATACGCTTGCTATCATCAGTCTGAGAAACAATGTATTCAATGTCTTCAAAAGAGGATCCTATACTGTTCTTCGTCCCAGCAGCATTCTCAAGAAGAAGAATAACCTTGTTTTCCACTGCATATAAAGAGCTGTTGACAGCGTGCACAATTCTTCTCAACCCACCTACTCTTCCACTTCCAAGGTGACTTCCCAGATGAGTAACAACATAGGAAATACCTAACTCAGCAGCCCTATGCAACTCATCTCTAAGAGCCTCAGCTGATTTACGATAGACAATCTTCTTTGGAGAAGCAAGATTCAATAGGTAAGGCGTGTGAATGAAGACTGGTTCTATTCTACTCTGCCTTAGCTTCATCTTAAAACTCTCAATCTCCTCTAAATCCAGTTTTCTGGACTGCCATCCACGCGGATTCCTAGAGAACATCTGCAGTGTACTACAACCCTTCTCTACAGCTCTGTTAACCACTCTATCAATTGACCCCTTAATCGACAAATGAAGACCAAGCTTCATTCTTCGTCACCATAATGAACTTTTGTCTATAATCATTGGGTGCTATGTTCGTCTATTTCTGTTGGACGCGCGTAGAGCAATATGTAATAAGTAACCGTTTGGCTGCCGATCTCTTCACCCATGTCAATGGAGACTTGAACTTGCCTTATAAGTTTTATCAGAACAGCTGAAGCAACGAAATACGTGCTAATGGCTATGAACTACAAATTTGAATAGGTTTCCAGGTCTCTAGAAATCATATCACCTTATGGTAAGCTTATATCGTGGAACACTTGATAGTCGTTACCTTTTTAAGAACGCCACATTATGGAGTAAATCAACGGGAAACAGGATTTGAAAACATGGTTTATGAGAAGATAGTACGCCGAAGAACTATTAGAAAGTATACAAAAAAGAATATTCCAAAAGAGGTATTATTGAAATGCGTAGATGCCGCAAGGCTTTCCCCTTCTGGAGCTAACCGTCAACCACTGAAGTATATAGTTGTTAATGATCCAGAGCTATTAAACGGAGTATTCACCACGTTGAGTTGGGCTGGATATCTACCAGATTATCAACCAAACGAAGAAGAGATGCCGAGGGCATACATCGTTATGCTATTAGATAAAGACATCCGTGAGAACGCTGGTCACGATGCAGGCATAGCGGCAATGAGCATCTCCATGGTCGCCTACGACGAAGGTTTAGGTTCGTGTATTCTCGGTGCCGTTGATAGAGATGAACTGAGAAGAATATTGGATGTACCAGATGGCGTCGATATAGTTCTAGTAGTTGCTCTTGGATATCCAGCTGAAAATCCAGTAGTTGATAAAATCAAGAATGAAGACATAAGATATTGGCTTGACAAAAACGGAGTACTGCACGTGCCTAAGAGAAGTATTGAGGACATAGTCAAATGGAACAGATAATACGTGGAAAAACATTATCTTAGAAGCAAAATTTCAGATGCTACATAAAAAAGAGGAGAAAAAGAAACAGAAATGCCCGTTCAGGCTAGATTGCTCAAAGTCACAGCGAACGAGCAGAGAAGAAGCATGTGTGCTATCTGTCAGGGACATCGAAAGCTCTGTGGAAAAAACATCTGTCCTATTCTCGCGAAGGCTGAGGCTTTGATGAGACTTGAGAAAAACCTTTCCAAAGAGAAAATCTTCGGATCTTCTCCTCCAGCAGTATTTGTTGGATCATGGAATTATCCGAAGGTATTAGCCGGTCCTTTGGTTCCACCAATCTCAGTAGAAGATGCTTCAGTTATGGACATGCCTGAACGCTGGATAGACAAATCATTCAGTGAGATCCTGCAGTACAGATTCTCTCTCGTTAGAGGGAAACGCTTCACAAATGTTAAATCCGCAGGAACTCCAAATAGAACTTTGTCAACATTCCAGGAAATCGTTATGGCATCCAAGCCAACAGATACTGAAATGTGGTTTAACAAGAAACCTAAGCTGTCTGTAGTCTTTTCTCCCAGAGAACCTCCATCAGGCCCCTCTGCCCTTATTACCCGTACCATCTTAGCTGAAAATCCTCAAATTCCTAAGCCGGTTGATTGCGTTGTTTCAGACACCGATTTGAAAACTGAAAAAAGCATATTGAAACTTTACGACTCAAAGGTTAATCAACGACAGATAACAAGGATGTTCTCTATAGGACTTTTAGGAGTCAAGAGACAGAGAAGACTTGTCCCTACAGAGTGGAGCATAACCGCTGTAGATGACATTCTTGGAAGAGCAATCCATAAGGAGATTCTTAACTATCCGTGGATCAACGATTTCATGATCTTTGGACATAAAGCCTTAGCAAATAACATCCAGATTCTCCTGTTTCCATCTTCATGGATGTTTGAAGCACAAGAAGCTTGGCTTGTTTCATCTAATCCAACTCCTGGAGTCAATTATGAACTTGTTCATGGACGACGATCTTATGCATCTGATCTTGCTGGGGCATACTACGCTGCGCGACTACCAGTCCTTGAATACTTGAAGCGAATAAGACGCCAGGCAGGAGCCTTGGTATTCATGGAGGTATATCCAGAATGGATTCCTCTCGGTGTTTGGCGTTTCAGAGAAATCTGTCGAGAAGCATTGAGAGTAAAACCTATCATATTCAATACGCTTGAAGAAGCCTTGGAGGAAATTGAAAAAAGATTGAATCTTTCCCTTGCAAAATGGCTGGAACGAAGCCAAATCTTAAGATGGTTCAAGACTCAAACAAGATTAACCAATTTTCTGTCTCTTCGAACCTTATCTTGAAACAAATCTATTTCCTTTAATATAGAACCTTAATTTCCTTTTAAGATCTTTCTTAACACCTATTCTGTGGGAGCTTCTCATCTCGAATTTCATTCGGTTGTTTGCGATAATGATCCCACTTTCGGATGAAGTTACAGGAATCCTGTTTAGGCTCTTATCGATCTTTAAGGCTATTGTAAGTTTTCCAGGGCCATTCGTTAAATCAAACACATCTATGACACGCCTATTATTTTTCATAATCTCTATTCCTTTCACTGGTTCGATGGCTCTGACTAAAACAGCGCCTATTTCATTAATGGTGTGAGCAACTATATTGAACATCCAATATCTATGTACATTGTATATGAAAGTTCTTCCATGCTCCTTCCACATGGGCCTGTTATAATTCTTAATACCATGGTAAGCGCGAGAAGCTGGATCATTTAAGCCATAATAGGCTTCAGTTTCAACTATTATTCCTTCCATAGAATCTTCGTCTAGCTTTCTTATCAACCTCTTACCCAATAGCTCTTTTGCAACTATCTCCGGGCTTCTCTTGTAGAATTCTTTGGGCAAAATCTTTACAGGTGTAAAATATCACATCTCCATTTCAAGTCTTTTAATAGCGTAGAGCTTGTAATAAATTGGTTCAAACAAAAATCAAGCTTGTCTATCTATCCTAATAAAATAAGAAATAGAAAAAGTTTGTACGAAATGCCGCCAGCATCAGAAAACTTAAAGAGGAGGATTTGTAATTCATAAATTATAATAATACTAAGGTTAACGTAATCTCGTGATTTGAGGGTATAATCTACTCGTCACTTGGTTAAAGCTAACTCAATTAGTCAATTTGAGGTGGATGCTTACGGGATCATCACAATCGTTTACCATAAAATATGTTATACGCGCAAAGTTTGAAATAGGTGGAGTAGTTGAAAAATCAGATGTTATAGGCGCAGTTTTCGGACAGACCGAAGGCTTGTTCAGCTCAGAGCTTGATCTACGGGAACTCCAGAAATCTGGAAGAATAGGCAGAATAGAGATTAAATTACATTCTAAACAAGATGAGACTTCAGGAACAATAACAATACCAACAAGTATGGACAGGGTTTCTACAGCTCTAATTGCTGCAAGCATAGAAAGCATAGACCGGGTTGGTCCCTGTGCCTCAAAGATAACTCTTGAGAAAATCGAGGATGTTAGAGAGGCACGTAGAAAAGTAATAATTGGTAGAGCTAAGGAAATCTTGCATAGATGGACTATTGAATCTATGCCGTCAGTAGATGAGATATTCAAAGAAGTTGCGGAGACATTGAAAGTAGCAAAAGTTGAAAAATATGGGTCGGAAAATCTTTCGGCTGGACCAGAAATTGAAAACGCCAAAGAGATGATAATTGTTGAAGGGAGAGCTGACGTGATCAACTTGATGCGATGCGGATTATACAATGTCATAGCTGTAGAAGGCGCTAAGATTCCAAAGACAATAAGGAGGCTCTGTGAAGAAAAGGAAGCGACAGCTTTCCTCGACGGAGACAGAGGAGGAGACCTGATTCTGAAGGAGCTTCTCCAAGTTTCAAACATAAAATATGTTGCTAGAGCACCTAAAAGAAAAGAAGTTGAAGAATTGAACTGTAAAGAATTATTCGATGCACTAGAAAGAAAGAAGACAGTGGAAAAGCTGTCTAAACCAATGAAGAAGAGGGAAGAGATGAAGGTTCCTGACGAATTTACTCAAATAATAAAAGATTTGGAGGGCACCTTCGAGGCAATTCTCTTAAATGAAAAGGCAGAACGGATAGATCAATTACCAGTAAGTCAACTAGCAGAGAAACTTCAACAAACAAAAGATGTGAATACTGTTATATTCGATGGAATCGTAACACAAAGAATTGTCGATGTAGCAAATGAAAGAAACATAAAGAATATTATTGCTTCACGTATATCGGAATCTGTTAAGACACCATTAAATGTTCAACTGATGACTTTTTCCGATATTGTGAGAGGTTAACGTCCGGAAAATCTGTGGGCTTTCTAATCTCTGCTTTTTACGTGTACGCTGTATTGTAAACGTTGTAGATTTAAACATCAGATGTGTTTGCATTTAAGTCATTTCTATTTCGTGTCAAACTTGTGAGATAGCTTTGTTGTCGTTTAGTCAACGTATTGAATATCGAATATCATCTTCGAAGCAGTCGTTAGGAGCTTCGAACTTTCGAAAAGCTCTGGTTTATTTCGATATGAAGTTCCGGTTTCTACAATACACTTGACGGTTTCTATTAGTCTCTACAAGAATTTACTTTAAGCAACCTCAAGATTCGTGACAAGAGGATATTGGGGTCATACAGCTTTGATTTCTTGAACAATCCTTGCAGTCAACACGGCTTTCAAGTACAGCATAATAGTATGCAAGATAGTTTCTGCCTGTAAACGCCACTATAATTCCAGAACCATCGACTCATCAGAACCGAATTTTCTATTTCATGATCCTTAACTTGGCATTTCACGTCTAAAAGACAAAAAGCCTTCATAGTCGGTTATTCCTTTAGCAGTCAATAGCGAAATCAACCTCACTTCCAATTTCTTTAGTGAATAATTGACCAATGAATTCCTATGGAAAATCTTTTAAGTCCTCTGACCAAACTAAATAAGACATGGTATTTGGAAAAAGGATGGAAGAGAATTGAAGAAAAATCGCTTTTTCATTTTCATGGTTATTTTGGCTTTACTACTTGTTGTGAAAATTACGTACAACATGTCTGCAATTGCCGATAGAATATATGAATACAAGGAAGGAGATGAATATAGGTTCATCGTAGAGATGTCTTCATCTGTTGATACAGAAGAAGGAAAAACGGTTTCAACCATCTCTGATGAGATAATTGTTAATATAATAAACATTGATGAAGATGAAGGCAGTTATGACATAAAAATTAGAGTATTTGTAATAAGCTCTGGATACGGGAATTTCCTGGGGAGATATAGTGAACCTATCTCTGAACAGATGATTGAAGGTAACACACTTTTGTCTGAGGGAACCTATCCCGGCATGTTCAATTTATTTACATCAACAGATTGGGATGACCGCGAAGATGATTGGAAGTACATTGTAGATGAGATTGATAATCGAGAAGGTTATAGAGTTACTGAAGAATCAGCCTCCAACGGAGTTTTTACGCTCCAAGCTGAAATAACTGTATCGGACGATGATTCCGATATGGACTATGATAATGATGGCGACAAAGATAGCTATACAGGATGGTTTTCAATGAAAGGAGAATACAGTGGTAACGGGGTTCTTAAATCCAGCAACATTGAAACATACATTGAATTCAACAAGAATAACCATATTACATACTCAAATATAGTCTATAGCGGAAGTAAACCCCTAATATCAAACGAAAGATTCGTATACATCGGCACGGGCTTGGCAGTTTTTATTGTTGCCTTCATTCTAGGATTCTTAGTTGGAAAACATCGAAGAATACCGACAGCGGAAAATACATCTCTGCCTGAACAAAGAACTACAACAAAACAATGTATCAATTGTGGTGCAGAGATTCCTCAGAACGCGACGTTCTGCACAAAATGTGGTAAGGAAAGGGACAAATAGCGCAGACTCGGGGCAAACCTATTTCAATCAATTACGGTTCACACAGCTTCAGTTATAGAGATAACTACTGCTTATACTCGAAGTAATCTTGATATAGATATTATGATTCGATGGGACAACATGTCGGTCTCGATTATGAGACTAAACAAACAGAAATAAAAATATGAGATGAAAGATATTCTAGGCGGGACATGAACCAAAAGCAGGGTATTATTCCTGAATTGGTGGTCAAACTTATGAAGTTGAGGTTTTCATGGTGGATGTGAGAAGCAATGCTGGCAAATTCGACATTGCTACAACAGAGATTCCACCTTATCCTCCAGCATTTGGCCTCTCATCTTTACGTACTGATGAAATCTGTTATTGACGAGTCAAATATAAACAAGAGGAGGTTGAGTCTTTGAAAATCTTAGGAAAAGATTTGAAGAAAGGTATAGTGAAGATTATGCCTGAAACGTTTGATGATTTGTGGCATTTATATAACATTATTTATGAAAATGATAAAGTATACGCGCGTACGACGCGTGAAGTAAAACCAGCTGAAGAATATGCAAGACCTAGACGTGGTCAGCGGGTTCCAGTCTTCTTAGGTGTCAAAGCAGAAAAGATTACTTGGGATAAACTCTTAGGTAGACTCAGGTTTCACGGAACCATTTGTGAAGGCCCTGAAACCGTTCCAATGGGGGCCCATCATACTATAAACATAGCTTTGAATAGACCACTTACTGTTGAAAAGAAGAAATGGGCCAAGCACCATGTTGAAAGATTGGAGAAGGCGAGCAAGACATCGGAAAAACCAATAACGATAATTGCAATTGATGATGAAGGTTATGTCATTGGTATGACAAAACAATATGGCATTCAAGTGGAAGCTGAAGATAGAATAAAGCTTCCAGGCAAGCTTGAAGCTGAAAAAAGAAGCACAGCTGTAAAGAAATACCTTCAAAAGGCTTTAAGCAGTCTACGCCACGTCTGGACAACGACACACAGTCCAATAGTAATCATAGGTGTAGGTTTCATAAAAAATGATTTTGCGAAATACGTAAAAGACGAGGCAAAAGACATAGCTGAATCAGTTGTAGATATAAAAAGTGTTAACAACAGCGGTATCGCTGGAATATATGAAGCTCTACGATCAGGCGTACTCTTAAAAACCATGAAACATCTGCGAATCATCGAGGAAACAGGGATTATGAACAAAGTTTTGAAAAGACTCGGCAGAAACGAACATAATGTTGTTTATGGGTTTGATGAAGTGAAAAGGGCTGCCGAATCGGGAGCTGTGGAAACGATGGTTCTGGCAGATACCATTCTCCGCAAAACATCAGATGAGAAAAGACTGCTTCTAGAAGATTTGATGAAAAGTGTAGAACGTAAAGGTGGAAAAGTGATGATAATGAGCACGGAACATGAGGCAGGAGCGCAACTTGTATCCTTAGGCGGAATTGTTGCACTCTTACGATTTGCACTGAGTTAAATCTAAGACGCCTTCAACCTTCTTCTAACCGCTGGATTCCTGTAAGCAAGTTTCTTCATAATCTTCTCAAAAGTTTCATCATGTGAGAGTTCTTTTTCTATGAAGACCCCTGTCCTACCAACTTCATCCCTTCTTAAGAGGGCGTGAACACGATCCAGAACTGTTTCTACAGATATACCCAGCTGTTTCGAAGTGCACTCCTCATGCCCAACAATTGTATTTTCCACATGTCCGTCCGCAGTAGGGTTAATCAGCATCAACCGTTTGTCCACTCCTGGAGCTCGGAAGCCGTCCCTCAGATTTTTGGCTGAGACTTCACCGCCAAACCTGTAAAATTCTCTTTCAACCTTACGCATCTTCATTAAAGGAAATGAAATGCTTGTATTTTCATTTATTTCTATGTACGCCTTCATGGCGTAAGTTGGTGTGGCTTGTATAACTAGACGCTTATTGACTTGTAAACGAGTTTTTGCTAAGGCGGTTTCTACGAGGAAAGATGATACTTGATAGGGTATAACGACGTCTATATCGCTCTTTTGCGTAATATCTCCTCTTGCAATACTACCATGTACGAAAGGTTCTAAGTGGAATCTTTTTAGTGCTTCCATTATTTTTATGGCTTTCAGTCTAAGCCTTTCAAGTGAGGCCCAATGTTCAGTAGTGTAAACGATTTTTCTGTTTTCCACGCGTCTCTGAAGTTTCTTCGCCATATTCTTGCCTCTTTCAAAAAACTATTGTATTCGGTCTAATTTAGTAGTTTCCAGAAGTAATTCAAGGCGATGTGTAATTCCAATGAGCAATGATGTCTGCAGCGTGTGCAAGCGTAGGGAAGCCTTCTTCTTTAGGCAATATTCCGGAGAGAAACTTTGCAGAAGATGTTTTGCCAAATCTATTGAGAGGAGGGTTAGGGCAACAATTGCAAAGTATGATATGCTCGAGTATGACGATAGAATAGCAGTTGCAGTTTCGGGTGGAAAAGACAGTTCAAGCCTTCTACAGATCTTAACTGGAATAGAACAGAATTATCCGAAAGCCTCGCTTGTTGCAGTCACAATAGATGAAGGGATTAGAGGATATCGAGATGAAGCATTAGAAATAGCGGCTGGAAACTGCAAAAAACTCGGCATAGAACACTACGTAGTCTCCTTCAAGAAGCTTTACGGTTATACATTGGACGACATTGTTAAACATACGAAAAGAGATGGAAAAAGCAAGCTAACACCATGTGCATATTGTGGTATCCTGCGAAGAAAAGCATTGAACATTGCTTCAAGAGACGTCAAAGCAGATAAGCTTGCAACCGCCCACACATTGGATGACGAAACACAAACAATTTTCCTAAATATTCTTCATGGTGACCCTTTAAGAATAGCGAGGGAGAAACCACTAACAGACAAAGTCCACCCTAAGCTTGTGCAGAGAATAAAGCCTTTCTGTGAAATTCCAGAAAAAGAGACAACCCTTTACGCTTATATCAAAAGAATGGAAATTCAAGACACACCATGCCCATACGCTTCAGAAGCCTTAAGAAACGACATCCGCCTTTTTCTGAGTAGAATAGAAGAGAAACATGCGGGAATAACATTTACAATATTTAGATCAATAGAGAGAATCAAACCAGCAATAGCAGAGGTTGAGAGAAAAGAAAGATTAAATGAATGTAATCGATGTGGTGAGCCAACAACTGAAGAAATATGTCAAGCATGCCAGATACTCCATGAATTAGAGGTGTCCTGACACCAGTTATGTACTCATTCGCGTTCGTATGTTATTATGCGCTAAGCATTTAATATGTACAATGCATAAAATATGGTGATGTTGCCGGATGCTTGCGACTTGTGGATGAAGTCATGATTATACAAGAAAAGCTTAGATAAGGACTCATTTTGTTATTTGGGGGATCGAAAATAATCCATTTTGATCTGGAGAAGTATTACAAGAGGCAGATTGTCTTACGTGAACTTGGACGTGAAGGACAAGAAAAGCTGAGGCAATCAAAAGTCGCGGTTATTGGTTTAGGAGGACTTGGAAGTGCAGCAACTCAATATCTTGCTTTGGCGGGAGTGGGGCATTTACGTTTGGTGGATCAAGACACTGTGGAATTACATAATTTACATAGGCAAGTACTCTACAGTCTTGACAACCTAAAATTCCCTAAAGTCGAAGCAGCTGCGAAGAGGATCGAGCAGATAAATCCAGATGTTCATGTTGAGCCTATACCTGAAAATGTTAGAGAGAGTAATGTGAAAAACATCCTTGATAGTGTAGATTGTGTTATTGACGGTTTAGATAATATGCGTACGCGTTATCTTTTAAACAGGATATGTGTAGATAGAAAAATTCCTTACGTTTATGCATCTGCCATAGGAATTGAGGGCTATCTTTCTGTGTTTGACTCTCCCAAAACACCATGCCTCAAGTGTGTTTTCCCAAACTTGGACGATCGAGACCTTCTTACATGTGAAACCCGCGGTGTTCTTGGTGCAACAACAGGAATTATAGGAACAATGGAAGCCATGGAAACCATAAAATTGCTTGCGGGAATTGGAGATACACTCAAGAATACCCTGTTAACCTGTGATTTTTACGACATGTACTTAGCCAGAGTTGAGATTTATAAAAATCCAAAGTGTCCAGTTTGTGGAGAAGCAAAAGCAGAGAAGAATGTGGAAGTAGCTGAACAGTTGGTTTGGTTATGTGGGCAAAATACTGTAAATGTGAATCCCAGAGTACGTCTAAAAATAAGTATCAATGATGCGTATAATTTCCTGAACAGGCATTTTGAAGTGTTGTTAAAGTCATCTTTTGTTGTAGTGTTTAAACACAAAGGTGCAGAAATCAGCTTTTTTGAGGGAGGTAGAATGATAATAAAAAATGTCAAGAGCAAAAAAGAAGCTTTAGAAATATATGATAGCATCATGAAACACTTAGAAGCCAACATGCATTAATGTACGGTTTATATGGCGTTTCAAATGTTAATTCGTTTCTTTTCTTAAACGGTTCTAAGAAAGCTGGATGACTATGCCTGAAAGGTATTGGCAAGCTTTTTGGTAGCATATGTTTTTTAGACTCTTGAAAAAATACTAATTTGAGGGATTCTATGCTCTCACCTAGTGTTGAATTGAAGGTTAAGAAGGTTGATTTGCGTGACAAGTCTGTGAAGTGTGTGGATGAGCTTGTAGCAACTGAGGTTCCAATTAAATTATATGTTAATGGTCGACATGTTGTTACTCTATTTTCTTTGCCAGCACAATTGAAAGAGTTAGGTGTCGGATGGCTTCTTAGCAAAGCCATAGTGCGATCGGTTGACGAAGTAGTCGGCATTCAAGTGAAAGGTAACAACGTGGAAATCAGATGTAGAGGTAGGGTTGAAAGTCGGATAAAAACAGTTGAAACCACTAAACTAGTAGATTCCTCTTGCGGATCAACAACAGAAGACTTTCTAATTGACCGAATGCCTAAACCCTTTGTCAACTCAGATTACAAGGTTAAGGCAGAAAAAATTCTGAGATTTGTAAAAGTTCTTAACGAAAAACCTACTTTGTTCAAGTTGACTGGGGGAACACACTCAGCCGCGGTTTTCCATGGAGATAAACTCGTTGCTTTTGCAGAGGATGTTGGCAGGCATAACGCTGTAGACAAAGTCATTGGGATATCTGCAATGAAAGGAATTGACTTTTCACAGTGTGTCATAACCAGTAGTGGAAGGCAACCGGCAAATATGGTTCTGAAAGCCGCCCGTGTAGGAATACCTATATGAATATTTACAGTTATCCTGAAAGAATTAGGTTAACTTTTCAAGATGTCTAGCCTCGTCATTTGAAGTGTTCTATATTAGAGCCTACATGAGGTGCAGAGCAATATTTCATGATGCTGTGATAATTTCAAAAGCCCTTGTAACGGAAACTGGCTATTCGAAGTTTCTGACGAACATTGACCTTAAAAGTAGCTTTTTCTGATTATAGTCTTGTCAGATAGTACGGTGAAAATTCATGTTTAGCTATTAATAATTGGAGCTTTGTCTGACTCGTATCCTGCTTTTCAACTAGTTGGGCTACTTCAAATAGAAGGTAGATGTAGAGTAAAGATTTTTGGGAAGACATGACATATACAATTAAGGGAAAATATGAAAGTAACAGTAAAGTATCTTGGCAGAACTATGGAACTTTTCGGGTTACCTCCAAATCAAAAAGAGGAAACAATTCACTTCAATGAGAATGCATTGTACAAAGATGTCCTAGAAAAAATCAAAGAGAAATTTTTGCGTGCTAATAAAAACAGAGTCATAGAAAAATATGACATCTTTAATGATGTTATGGTGATTTCTGACGGGAGAATCATAGAGACCATAAAGGAAGAAACGATTAACCATCCAGAGGTAATCATTGCTCCCCTTATTGCTGGAGGTTAATTTACACATGATGCATTAATGGAGTTTGTAATGGTGACTTACTTAAAACGCAAGACCAAAACATGTTAAGAAAACAGCGTTATAACTACACATATAATAATATATAAACACATACGCGCAGTAAGACGAACATTAGAAAGATGATTATGTGACATAGACGCTACTGCGCACCTTTAATGATTCTGTATTCAAAGTATTGGCTAGACAAAAAGACCAGAGACCGCTTGATTTTACGAATGAAGCCTAAGACTGGCCTTATCATTCCATACTCATAAGCCTGTTATTCAGACATTTTTTAAGAATGAGGAACTGAGAAATGAAAAAATACATGTTTACTGTAGACATTAAATACATAGTTTCAACTATTTCAACAGATAAAGGCTGGTTTTCAACAGAAAAAAGGACTATTTCTTTCAACTAGTGTTTATATAATTGAGGGAAATAATATGAAGAAAATTCTCTTTGCGTTACTTGCTTTGGCTTCTCTAGTAGTTCTAGTGTTTCCGGTTTTTTCTTCATGTCCATATGACGTCAACGATGATGGTACAATAGATATGAGAGATGTAGGAATCGTTGGACAAGCTTTTGGTTCATATCCTGGCCACTCAAGATGGAATCCATTGGCAGATATAGATAATAGCACTAAAGTAGATATGGTTGATGTAGGAACAGTAGCAAGACATTTTGGAGAAACATGTTGAGAAAGAAAGAAGAAATGCTTTCATTTCCCACCTTTTTCTAACAAACCAAGTGAGAGATAATCAACATGCGATAAAATGAATTATCTAAGATAAGTGATTTCAACTTGATAATTTTATTCGACATATAAGTAGAAGGGTTTACTATCTACTCTGGAGTATTGAAACTATTAAGTAGCAGGTTTGAACGCGCGCGCGCTTTGTTCATGAAAACCTTCTTAGAGGGTTAATTAAAGAGGCTTGGAATACTGCATACTAGAAAATTGATGCCTATCCTTGGAAGCTAGATGAGCCAATGTGAACTGCGCGCGCTAACGTGTATAAACTCGCAACTCTCTAATCATCTAGTTTTGCGTGTTTTCAAAGAAAGCCGTAGAAGTAATTCCGAAGGTTCTATAGTTTAGCGTTGAACAGTGATTCAAACTCTTTGGCACATTATATACGTGGAATGCATAGGTCGGTGTAAAGAAAAGTATGTACATGCGTCTTAACGCGCGTTTTAGCTACTGTAGTGAAATACTTTGACTGCCATCATTAGTAATATACCAGTCAAGAATATGGCAAAACGTATTGATGATTTTTTCAGATTTTCTTTGTATCTGATTTCAGGAATTAAATCTGCACTGGCAATGTAAATGAAGTTTCCTGCTGCGAAAGGTAGAAGAAAAACAGTTGATTCCCCTATCCAAGTGTGAATTAAGTAGCCGGTGACCCCTCCAAAAATCACGGTTATAGCTGAGATATAATTCAAGATCAATGCTTTGGTTTTCCTAAATCCACCATAGACTAGTACTCCAAAGTCCCCGATCTCTTGAGGGATTTCATGCAAAGCTATAGTAAAGAAAGTGATAATTCCTAAATGATAACTTACTGTAAATTGATGGTGATGCCATCTGATTATTTGCTCTAGGACAAAGAAGACACAGAAACCGAGAAGGAAATACAGAAATATGTTTATGATAGAGACTTCATCTACCCCAACTTCGATGATTGCTTCTGGCATTAAATGCAAAAATGCTCCTCCAATCAAAGCTCCTGCTGAGAAGGCTACTAGAACCAGTAGAATTTTGTTCAGTATTTTATCTTTTAAAAATAGAGTCAAAGCTCCAAAAAAAGCTATTAAACTAATCATAAAAGTAGATCCAATTATCCACACTAATTCGTTCATTTTAGATTCCTCAACATACACATGCTCCCCTTAACATTTGCTCTATTAACGATTTTTCTTCAATTTATCTTTATATTTTCAAGAAGTACCTAAATCTTGTCTTGTAGCAATCCATTTCAAGTTTCTAAATACGCCAAACTCCAAAAGATGACGTGTCGGAAACAATTATGTTGAAGGCTGACTTCTTCGTTTGTCCGCTGTTTTTCTCTTCAGAGTCTTCAGAATCGCAGATGCTTCACGTGCGTTATTGGCGATAGCTACATGTTTAGCTCGTGACAGAAGTATATTAAATCCGCAGTACGGGCACTTTCTTGTTTTCTGTTTGTCCTTAGCTGCTGACAAGCCACCGCATTTGCTACAAACGACAATTACGAAGGAAGTCACAGTCTTCACGTATCCGAAAACCTTTTCCACAATCCAGTAAATAACGTTAATGCAAGAGGAGAGCAAATGGGCGACAAAGAAAAAACGAAAAGTACGTCACAGTCGAAATTGGCAGAATCGGCCATACAATACTTTAGGAAAAAAGGATATAAAGCTGAACGCGAGCCAACGTTGGAAGGTTACAGTGGAATATCGAGAGAATTCGATTTGATAGTTCAAAGAGGACGTTTAGAGCAAGGAGTCTGGATTAAGGACTGGAAGAGAACTATAGGTGTGAACATTGTAATAAACTTGGATAAGGCTTCTGATGATGTGGGGCTAAAAAATCCCATAATAATTGGTGAAAAATTCAGCGACCACGCAAAATCTTATGCGAATAGAAGAAAAATAACGCTGTTAACTAAACGGCAAATATCGATGAGTCAACGGTAGAAGATTGACTAGATTTTCAAATATTCTTCTAGTGAACCTTCGCTTTCCAGTTTACCTAGCCAGTCCACAACGCCAAAACGGCATCTCTTAAAACCATTCAATATGTCCAGAATCTCGCAAACAATTTCTTCTATACTTCTGCCTGAAACATCCAACTCGCATACTTTACTCTCTTCATAGACATTTAATGCATTGGATAAGCAGACATCTAAGATTTCAGAAGCCAGATTCTCCCACAGTTTGTGCCCAGAAAAACCATGTCGTTCCATAAACGTCTGCAATTCAACAGGGTCACGTCTCAAGACAAAAACATAGGTCGCAAGCTCTTCCGGAACAATGTTAACAGCATAATGCCCATCAACAACTACATCGCTTTTACTGCAGTTTCCAATGATTTCATTGACTTTACATGTCATAAGTTTTTCATCGACAATTATCGAGTCTCTCTCTTCATCTTTGCCCACAACCAGATTCTCACGTAAGGCTAAATCAGTCAGATTCACATATAAAGCGTCAAGTTTGGAAGTGAGCAGACATGCAACTGAAGTTTTCCCAACACAAGGTGTCCCAGTCACCAGAATAACACGTTTCAACATAATTCAAGCATCCAATCTTACTCATAGAAAAAGTAGGGAGCCAAATAAATTTTCCAAAATTTTTATTGGACTCCGTTGCGTATTCTATTATGGCTGGCGAGTTGGTGAGTGGCTTTCGAGCCTCCAAGCGAGGCTTGAGGAAACTCTGCCCCACACGTAGAATTGCAGCATCCATCAGGATGTAAGGCGAAAGCCTTGGCTCGGAGCAGAAACGAAACGTCCATTCAGCAAGTGCCAATGAAACATGCTAAGTTGTTGAGAATGCTGGATGTGAAACGGTGAAACGGCCGTCCTGCAAGTGGAAAGGGCAAACAGACACTGATGAAGAATCTACCTGAAGTGCGGGTAGCCCGATCAGCTGAATGCCACATAAAACAGAAGGCAGGTTATTGCCAACACGCCAGCCCTCTAGGACGTCACAATGAACAAAAGGCAAATTCTGGACGTCACATAAAACAAAAGGTTCGTCGTATAAAACAATCGCCAGCCACGAAGTACTGGTTAGACGAGACACTAAGCAAAGAGCCAGCCACCAGAAAAGTCTATCTAAGAAATTTCGCCAAGTTTTCCAAATGGCTGAACAAGACACCAGATGAGATACTTGCACAACGCCAAGAAAACATTAGAAGCGCAGATCCAAAGATACAGCGAACAATAGAAAGCTACCTTATCAAATTCTTAGCAGACCAGAAAAAGAAAGGATATGCACCAGCAACACTGCAAGTGATATTTGCTTCAATACGGTCATTCTTTGAGATACATTATGTTCCTTTGAGAATGAGACGTGGAGACTACCCAAAAGGCGAAAGTCTTGGAGTAAGACGAGCAAACAAAAAAGCCATACTCAAAGCAGTAGAGAACAAAAGAAACCGCAATAAAATATCTCTCAAAGCTATGATACTGTTTCTTAAAGACTCAGGTTTACGAGTTTCAGACGCACGACTTCTAAATTATGGAGACATACAAATACCGCTTGGAAGAGGAGACGAAATAATACCAATTACCATGATAACGCAGAAGTCTAAAATCGTAGCAAAGACCTTCATAGGAAAAGAAGCAATAGACGCACTCAAAGAATACCTAAAAGCAAGACGTAAGGGAAACAGAAGAATACCACCCGAACCTATAATCGCCAAATCGCCACTATTCAGAACTTGGATAGGTAAAGAAGTCAAACGAATACCAAGAGAATCATTCTCAAGCAACGTAAGACAATCATTCTTAAGAATAGGCGAAGCTAACGTATCCGCTCACAGCCTAAGAAAATTCTTGCAAACAAACCTTGAAGTAGCAGGTGTAAACGTGAAC
>SMTZ1_10000729_pt1 | contig 31594 bp, 29 predicted proteins | sample DeeMarSWOR136_30_FD_25667 | JGI IMG/M metagenome (IMG submission 25667) | reverse complement strand
CGTCTTCCCCTTACCATGCAAAGTTTAGCGGAGGGTATGTATGATGTTGTTTCTGCTGGTATCACCGCTGAAAATCAAATAAAACGTGTTGTGGAATTAGCAGGAATGGCTGCGGTTGCTGGTGTAACAGAGCTTAGAAATGCTGTCCAAGCTGGTATTGGAACAATGAATGCATTTGGTAAAACTGTTGATGACCTTACCCATATATACGACGTTCATTTTATGACTGTTAAAATGGGTATTCTTACCTATGAACAACTTAATGAAGTATTAGGTCGTGTATCCGCTTCAGCGGCGCTGGCAGGACAAGGTATGGAAACTGCTTTTGCAGCATTAGTTGCTATTTCACGTGGTGGTTTTGGTGGTGTTGCTTTCGCAGAAGGTTCAACCAGAGTTGTTAGATTTTTCCAAGAGTTATCCGACCCATCTGCACAAAAAGATATTCAAAAACTTGGTATTACAGTATATGATTCGTTTGGTAGGATGAGAAATGCAATTGAAATTGTTGCTGATTTACAAGCTAAACTTGCAACCATGACTGAAGAAACGCGACAAGCTACTATTAGTCAAATATTTACTAATATTAGGTCTGCACAAGGTTTCCAAGTTTTATCCGAACAACTTGATGTATGGCGAGAAGCTCAATATAAGAATATTTTTGCTGCAGAAGCGATGGAAAGTGCATATTCAAAACAAGCAAGCACAGTAGCTGCATTAATGACAAAAATGACTAATAAATTTACACAAGCAATGTCAGCTATTGTTGAATTTCTTGCACCTATTCTTGATAGACTTAGTTATGTGTTTGATACAGTCGGTCAAAATATGATGTTTATTATAGCACTGGCTGGTGGTTTAGCTGCAAAGTATATGTTAATTTATGCTGCGACAAAACAATTAGCGCACGCTGAAAAATTACGGTTGGTGACTGTAGATTTACAAGCACAAAAAGATACCCTTCATGCAGCAGTATTAGAGCGAAAAGAATTAGTTATGCGAAAAGGATTAATTGCAGCGGAACTTACAAATGCACAGATGAAATTTTCAAATGCCTTACAACAACGCCAAACTATGGAGCAAAAAAAAGCCACACTTGCTGCAGAAGAGCGCGTTGCAATTGCATATGCGACGTCTGATACCCTTTATAGGGAGATTGCAGCACGTGAAGGTGCTATTAATGCAACAGAGCGAAATATTGCTATAATGGAAATAGAATCTTTTAAATTGCAATTTAGAAAAATACAAATGCTTGCAAATATTGGTGCTATGGCTGGTATGACAGTAGGCTTTTATTTAATGTCAAAAGGTGCTCAGGAAGGGGATAATTCTTTAAGGTTAATTGGCGGTGCAATAACAGCCGTAACTATGGCCATTCAAATATATACTGCCCTCTTACCAATATTTTTGTCTGTTCAAGCTGCCCGCACAGCCGCAATTGGAGCAGAAACAGCTGGTTGGTGGGCTTTATTTACAGCAAAAGCAGCTGCCACAGGCGGCGGTTGGGCACTTGCTGGAGCAGCGGGTGTTGCTATTGCAATTGGTGTTATAACTGCAGCTACTTTATCATTGGGTTCAGCAACTAAACAAACAACAGAAGAAGTCGAAGGTCTTTCTGACGTATATTCAGAATTTGAAGAACAACAAGAGGAACTTGAAAAGGGTGTTAGTAATTTAGTTGATAAATTATTGGAAGAAGGAAAATCTATTGGATATATCACTGATGAAATTGAACGTTATATAAATGTACGTCGCGGGCTCGAGGGTCTTGGAGCAGAAGCACTTTTAGGTTTAGCAGAAACACGGTTTGCAATGGTTGGTGGTGTTGGAGTTGTTGCACCACGATTTGCGGAAACTGAAGAAGCAAAACGTGCGGCAATTTCCACATTAGGATTAACTGCAGCAGAGTATCAAAAAGGAGTTGAGGGGTATACAGATACTATTTTTAAAGCACAACAAATACTCCTTGATACTGTCGAAACTGAATACGATTGGATTGCTGTAACAAGAACGGCAATAAAATTATTTGGTGAAGACCTTGGTGGCGCATTAGCTACAGTATGGCGTGATTATGGACAACAACTTCAAATTATTACGGGCGAGCAATCCGAATTTTTTGAAAAAGGTAAACAAGCTGCACTAGATTATGCCGAGTCAATTAAAAGAGACGTTATGTTTGCAACTGAACAATATTTTAAGGAACACCCAACTTATAAATTGCGAAAAATATATGCTGTTCCTGGTGAACCTGGTTCGGCTGGTATGCAATGGCTTGGTGAAGTAATTTTTGGGAAATATGAAGAGCGTCGTTATACCGAGGCCCAAAAAACAGCGGAATTTGAAAGACGTTTGGCAGAGTCAGAATATCATGAAATACTTGAAGTTGCTAATAGATGGATGACTATTGGTGAAGTTGCGGAAACTGCAATTACTGATATGGCAACAGTTGTTCGAGAAAATATGGATGCATGGCTCGAAGGTATTGGTAAAGTGACAAAATTAGATGATATGTTTCAACAATTAATTGAAGCTGGTGACCAACTTGATGACGCCGGTATATATTTTAACGGCGTTGCAGGGCAGTGGGACGATTTAGGTAGAAGATGGTGGCTAATTCAGTCACAATGGGAAATTTTAGAAGTAATGTCAACTATTACAGATGTATTTGAAGCATTACAAGGATTACCAGGTGGTGAAAGTTTAGCTGATGTTGCCGCTCGTGGTATTGAACAGTTAAGTCCAATATTTGAACAAACGTTGTTAGGTATTATTCCTGTTGTCGAAGAAGTTTTTTCTGGCCTTCCATTAGACGACCCCGATTTCTGGTCAAAAGCATTTCGTTCGGATGAGTTAGTTGAAAGAATGGTTGGCGAAGTAGGTATGACACTTCAGGAAGCCATGGAAGAATTAGTTAGTGCAGTTACTGGTATTTCACAATTGGATGATTTTATTACAAAATTAGTGGAGGCTGGAACAACATTAGACGATGCTGGTTTCTACTTTGGTGGTGTTGCAGGTCGTTGGGATGAATTAGGTGAAAATTGGGCAAGAATCCAAAAAATGTGGATGGGATTACAAATGATTCAAACAATATTAAGTGTTGTTAGCAATCTTGCCGAAGCAGCCCAAACTGAATATCAAATCGGCGAAACACGCACACCAATTTATGGCACCGAACTCTCTCAAGCTGCACAATTTGCACGACAGCAACTTGCCCGGTATGAAGAACAATTTTTGGAATATATTGATACATTTACTGAAGCTGCGGCAAATACCTCAAATGCAGCACTTAAAAAGCAATATGAGAGTCAAGTGCAATATTATCAGGATTATCTAAATCAATGGTATGCTTTACGAAATCAAACAAGACAAGTTCTCACAGGCTGGGAAATTGAACCTGTAATGGCACCAGTAATGCCACCATCAGAAGCTGCTGAAATTACTGCATTTCAGCAAGAATTATTCACTGCCTTACTGCCTATACTGCAAGAAATGACTGGAAGTGCAGCTGGTAGCCTTATTGACGTGTTAAGAGTTTTACTTGCAGATTTAACAAGCCCAGAATTCTGGGATGTGTTTACAGGTCTTGAGGATGCTGGAGAAGAAATGGTTAAAACAATTGCCGAAATGGCAGCCGAATTCTCAAATGTCTTATCAGGTGCTTCTGGATTTAGTAATGCAATTCAAGAATTTGTAAAACAAAGTCAATCACTTGAAGATGCAGGATTTTTCTTCAAAGAAGTGGCAGGCGGATGGCAAATGTTAGGCGAGGAATGGGCACGTATTCAAACATATTTCAAAGTATCTGAAATGATTAATTCCTTTATACAAGCAGCTGACGCTATGCGTGAGTATGGCGTATCGTTACCTTCAGAATTTGAAAATAATATGTTTATGTTAATGCAAACAATGGCCACTCAAGTGTTACCCGATTTCCAAGGCATTATTGACGAATTAATAGGTAGTATAGGTAACGCGGATTTCTGGGATGCATTAGCAGACGGTATGGCAAGAGCACAAATAACACAAAGCAACTCAATTGTTCTCGCCCCTTACATAGTCATAAGTGAAAGAGCAGATGCTGATGAAGTCGTGCAAATTGTGCACGATTCATTAGTTGCTGAAGCGAAGAGAGCGGGGTTTACATGGGCTGGAGGTTAGTATGGACCAATTAATAGTCGGGTCGTGTGCAAATTCATCTTTTAGTGGGCCAGCAACAAGGTATATTAATTTAATGGGCGGTCGGACTTGGACAACGAACACTAATGTAGCTAAACAATTGTGCCCAGCTGCAGGTAATTTATCAACGCTAGTTGTAGAAGTAGTGACAACACCAAGTAGCGGTTATGAATTTGTTTTTACGATTGTAAAAAATGGAGAGGATACTGACGTACAATGTACGGTATCTAGCGGAAGTACCACCGCTGTTGGTTTAGAAACAGTTTCTGTTGCAGCAGGTGATAACATATATTTAAAAGCTTATAATTCAGGCGGCGCTAATGCACTTGAAGCGCGTTGGAGTGCTATATTTTCTGGTAGTAACAATCAATGTATATATATGGCTGGGTCTACTGAACCTTTATATGATGGAGTAGCTACATATCATAATTCCATTGCAATGCAGAGTGCATCATGGCCCACACAAGCTGGTGGGGTAAGATGGACTAGAAATGTTGTCATTCCAACAAGTGGCACTTTTAAAAATTTATATGTAGAACTTGCCGATGCACCAGGCACAGGTAAATCACGGATATTTGCATTGACAAAAAATGATGGTAGTTCGGCGGGGTTGTATACCACAATATCGGGTGAATCCACAACAGGAAATAACACAATCAACACAATATCCGTTTCGCCGCATGACCGTATAATGATAAAATGTAACAACACCAATACTCCCACTACAACCACTGCCATGTGGGGGGTTGTGTTTGAATCCGATACAAACAATGAGTGTGTATTTTTCGGAGCAGCTATTAATTTTCCATCCCAATCAGAAACTGAATACAATAGTTTGCACTCTGCATATGACCAATGGGATAATCTTGAAGATGACCATGAACAGGTAATGATTGCAGGTGCAATAATTAAAAAATTACATGTGCAAGTATATAACGCCCCAGAAGCTGGTAAAAGCTTTACTTATACAATCCGCAAAAATAATGCTGACACCAACATAACCTGTACAATAAGTGATACATCAACACAAGCAGCTGATACAACTGCAAGTGCTGAATATAACTGGTTTGATGATGCATGTATTGCTTGTACGCCAAGTGCAGGTTATCCAAATCGTGATTATGTGCTCTCATCGGTGGTGTGCACAGGATTTAAAATTTTAGTTGAAAATATAAATGCGGATGACAGCTTCGCACTAAAAGTAGCGGCACTATCGCTTGAGGATGGTATATCAATAAATGATGCACTTTCAATGGATTATTTTGAAGTAATCCCAAAAACTGGTTATAGTGTGTTTGTTGAAGGTTCTGATTACTTTAGAGTTTATAATATATTTTCTGTAAAATATGATGAACCTGGTATATTACTTTCACAAATACCAACTTTTGAAATCGAAACAGATAATATAACAGGACGGCGCTTAAATCAATTTAGTATTGGAAAGGGTTGTAAAATTTATCGTGATGGTGTATTACAATTTTATGGCGAAATAGAACCAAGAGGATTTAAAAAAGGTACACAAGGCTCTACTATGACATTTGGTGGCCCGCACCAAGGGTATAATCACCTAAAAAATAGGGTTTGTGATTACTACCGAGCCGATAATAATTCTTATGCCCCGGTTGTTAATCCATGGCAATTTGGAAGAAAAACAACCACTACAAATGCACTTGTAGATGGTTTGCGACCTGATGAAATAATGGAGTGTTTAATAGGTACTAAATTTATATGGCAAGAGTGGTTCGACAATCATGATTATTTAAGATGGACAACAACGCAACCTGAATTAGTTGTTTATGATGGCGTGTTAAAATTACCAAAAACTGCATCAACTGCCGATGCGGCTGATTCTTATGCAACTTCTGGGTATGTAGAATCAATTGGATTATATAATGGTGATAAAAATGTAGACCCGATGGGAACGATTTCAACAGTTACTGCTAAAATAATAGGTACAAAATATTCATCATATGACCCGGTTTTATATGTTTGTAGAGATGCTGATGAATCATCACCTACATGGACACAATTGGTAACAACATATGATGGTGATGGTGTGTGGACAGGTGATGTTGACCTATCAAGTGATGGCGCATCTATATTGAACCAATTTGGCTATTACCTTTCGTTAAATTCAGATGGTGATGGTACCACCGAAATAGATTATGTCAGATTTGACTGTGTAACGGTTTCAGATACATCTGTTGCGGCAGGGTCAATTGACAATTATAATGACCCAAATACATCAGATGACACAATAGCAATTGACCTTGTTGGTTTAACTCGATTGGAGGCATTAGAGCGAGTACGAACCTTCACTAATTTAGGCACAGTATATGCTGATATAAACTGGGATGCATATGTTGATAATGACTTACAGTTTCATTTTACTTCGGTTAGGGGCGAAGATATTGACAAAACATTTTCCTTTGCCAATAAAAATCTTACTTTAATTGACCAACATTATGATGGCGAAATTAAAAATGCTCTTATTGCAATCGGGCAAGGTGAAGAACCCTATGCTGTTACATTAACAGGTTCAGAAATGCAAGACACAACATCAATAGCAGAATATGGTAAAAAAACCGGCTATTTTATAGATAAATCAATTCCTGATGCACCCACTTTATATAAACGTGCAAAAGCTTATCTTAAATATATGAAAGACCCGCGCGAAAATTTGGATATCAAAATTTGCAATGACCCTGCTTTAAATTGGAGCGTAGGTGATAGAATAAAAGTTTATGACACGGAGTTGAATATTGATAATTATTATAGAGTGCTAGCACGGCAAATTACAAAAAAACAAGATTCGGCCGAGCAAATTGATATAAAAGTGGGTACAGTTTCGGACACTATTGGTAGTGTTTTTAAAAATATCCAAAGTAGATTTGGGTCACAAGAGGTTATTTCTCAAGGGACCGGTTCACCAACAAATACTTTAGCTGCAGGGCTTGCTTTTGACACGACAAAAGCAGCTGAATATCCATTTTATGTTCCAAAAAATGCACAGCGGGTAACTATATCTGTTAAAACACACCAATTTAGAGCATATTCAAAAGCATCTGCTGCAACCGCTGCCGGAATGACTGATGCATGGAGTAACCCGCAAGAAAAGACTGTTACCGTTCCTGCTGATACAGTAGATTTTTATAGAATTGATACACCAATTCCATCTTATAGTGGCAGGTTATTTGTGACTGCAAGGGAACTTGGCAATCCGGGTGCATATAATTCAACTTTTGATATATGCACAGGAACTGCTTCATCTGTTGAAGATACACACTCTCACCTATATTGGTCACCTTGGACTTCGGACCCACATTTTATGATGAGCATACAACTACCTGTATTTTTGGATGAAGGTTATGCTGGTAAGTATTTTTGGATACGCCTCTGGAATGTTAAAAGCACATCCTGTCAGGTGGATTTAAGTGTTTGGCTTTATAAGGAGGAAACCCACACACATGATTTAAATTTCGGTATTTATGAATTTGGATACTACCCTGCTAAAACCTGTATGCGAGTTGATAGTATATCAAATCCAGTTGTCCAAAAATTTGGATACATAGGTACCGAGTCAACATCTGCTGAAGTAATCGATTTAGATATTACAGATAATTTACGTGATGATAATGGTAAAATTGTCACAGGATTACATACTCTCTATTTTCACTCACAACCTTCAACTAATAATACAGATGGCTTAGGTATTATTAGTGTACAACATCAAATAACAGTTAATACGGCATCAAATATTGATTTAAGTCCGTTGCCGGAGTAATTATATGACACGTTGGTATATTAATGACTATAGAATCAACCCGGCCTTTGTTACAGCCCGAAACATTGATACACCATGGGCTCAAACTACACAAAACATTTATGGGGCATATGGCCTTGTCGATTCAGTAAATAGAGAGGCGAAACCAATTGTTATTGATATATCGTTAATTGGTTCTAATAGGTTTGTAATAGAGTCAAGTATTCGAGCTGAGTTAGAAGCGTCGCCTATTATTTATATTGAGTCCTCAAATAAATATATTCATAAAGATAAACATTCCGTATGGATTGTGCCAACTGGAATGAATGTTACTGATAAAGGTGCTAAAATCCCACTAAAATGTATAATTAGCGGTCTTATAGATGAAAGAACAATACACTCTTGTGATTTTTTATCAAATTGGTCCGGTTCAAATTTATCCCTAGCAACAGACACGCGCCATGGCGCATACTCTGTTAAGGAGAGTATATCTACAGATGGTGTACATGATACAATTTGTACTGCTGTTGAACCAAGAAATTTTGAAGAAGCAAATCATTTATGTTTATGGGTTAAATCGGACCATGCTGACACATGGTTTGATACCTTCCAATTTGGACTTAGCGATGGCTTTACTACCGTTTTTGCTGACACAGATTCGTTTGATGCGGCAACATGGAGCTATCAGGAAATAAGAATGCAAAATTATGCATCTCTTGATGAATCAACTATAACGAATTTTGTTTTACGAACCAACCCTCCAAGTGCTACGGCATACTGGGTGGAAATTGCATGGGTGTGGATGGAATGATAGTAATATTAATTTTAATGTTAATAAGTTTGGGTATCCTCGGGTGGTATTTCAGAAATGATATTAGATGGATTTTTAAAAAAAATATTGCGTGGTTTAAAGCACATTGGAAAAAATTAGTTGCAATTATAACTAGTGGCTTATTAATAGGAGGTGGTGCTGTTATTATGTCGCCAGAACCAGAACCAATTTCGCTTGGTGATTTATATGTGGATGATGATTTCAATCCATCAACACCTGGCTGGGGAACAACTCATTTTGATACTATACAAAATGCTACTAATAATGCGTCATCTAATGATAATATTTACATATGGGAAGGGACATATGTCGAAGATGTGCTTGTGACTCAATCCGTTAATTATATAGGAAATAGCTCCTCTACTGTAATAGTTGCGTTTGGCACAAGTTACGGGTTTTACAATAGTAATGCCGTTAATACTGTAACTTGGAGGGGACTGAATATTACAGGGTCAAATGAAAATTCTGGATATGGTATTCGCATAAGAAATCGTGATAATTTTAATATTTCAAAATGTGTGTTTTATAGATGTGCTGACCAAATATATTTTGATATTGATGTAAATAATGTAACAATATATGATTGTGATTTTTCAATTTTTAATAATGGTATATATGGGGTTGAGGATATTGGCAATGTAACTGTTTCCCATTGTAATTTTACAGCTAATAACGATTACCCGCTTACATTTGGGCAAAATTCAGATAATATAACAGTTCACAATTGTTCATTTGATACATATAATGATGTTACATTTACTTGGACAAATGATACGATTGTGACTGATTGTTTTTTCCTTGGTGGTACTGGTATTTGGTATTATGATGATTTTAAATTAACAATTTCGAATTGTAATTTTTATATGAATGGCACCTCTAGTGCTGCTGCTATAATGGTGGATGGTTGTTCGGGCGTGTATGTTTTAAATAACACTGTTATTGATTTTGATAACCCTCTTTCCGTTTTGGACCCGACTGATAATATAAATATTTCACATAACTATTTTGAAGGTGCAAGTAATGGCGAAACGGGTATAGGTTTTTGGTATCCAGGCAATAATATAACTATTTACGATAATATAATCAGAAACTTTACAGTATATTATTATGGAGGGCAATCAGGTATAGAATTAGAGGAATGTAGTAATATTACAATATATTCAAATAACATTACCGGCTGCGAATACGGTATTCTTATTTTTACAGACCTTTCAGACGCTCTCATCTACAATAATTATTTATCGAATAATGCTTCAAATGTAGACACAGACACAAATGTTTCGGACAATAATGTTTACTGGAACACGACAAAAACATTAGGTACAAACATTATAGGTGGTCCTTATTTAGGTGGCAACTACTGGAGCGATTACACCGGTAATGATACAGATAATGATGGGCTTGGCGATGAAAATTTGCCATGGAATACTAACATATCAGCCGGCGGTGATTACCATCCGCTAGTTGAATTTAACGGCACTTTTATTTATGTGGATGATGATTTTGATTCAGGTACACCAGGTTGGGGTGTAACACATTTTGATTCGATTTACAATGCAACACATAACACAAGCAGCGGTGATGTAGTATATATTTGGAATGGCACATATTCAAATTCACCAACTTATCTTTCAACTTATATAAATAACTCCATAACAATTATAGGAAATAGTTCCACTAATACAAGTTATGCCTACGGCGATAAACTTTTCCACATACAGGCAAATAATGTACACATCAGCGGGCTTAAACTAGAACAATCAAACCAAAATATTTGGTTTGATGGTTACGATAATATAAACATATCTGATTGTGAAATTGATGATGCGACGGCAGGTATATGGTGTGCAAACACAACTGGCGTTGAAATTTATAATTGTAATTTTACAGCATCAACTACGGCAATAAAATTTGATGTTTATGTAAATGACTCATATATTAATAATTCTGAAGTTTGGATGTCAGGGTCACTTGGAGTAGATATAGAAAATTCAACGAATAATTTTATTAATAACTGTTTATTTGGGTATTCAATAAGTAATTCTGGTGTGCGTGCATTGTATAGTAATCAATTAGAAATCACCGATTCAACTATGTCGGGCTGTTATTATGGCACCTACTTTGACCACACTGAAAATGTTACAATAGAGCATTGTAATATATCAGGAGGAACCGGTCATGGCATATGTATATGGCGGGAATGTTATAGATTTAATATTTCGAATACCTCTATTTATGACAATGGAGATGGCATATGGTGGGAAGATGTATGGAATGAATATTTCAACATAACTAACTGTACTATTGATGAATGTGATGGATATGGTATATGGATAGAATTTGCCAACTATACAAATATTTCACATTGCGATATAACAGATAATGCATGGTCTGGTGGTGATGTGGGTGTTTGGGTATATGGATGCCATAAATCCTTTATTATGTATAATTGCACTATACATCATAACAATATGGGCTTTATTGCAGATAATGAAAATGATAATATTTCCTTAATTGATTGTACTATAACTAATAATACAGAATATTACGGATTAGTATTAAGGAACCAGCTAGATGATGTTTTAATTGAAAACTGCACTATTTGGGACAGTAATGAACCTTATGGAAATGTGGAAATTGAGGGTAGCGACGTTAACAATATTACACTTCGCAATTGTACTATTGGATATACTTTATATGACCCAGCAGAAGAGCCGTGGAGTGTTTATGTTTATGATGTTGTGGAAAATATAACTATAACGGGTTGTAATATAACTGATAGTTATATAGGGGTATGTTTTGAGTACGGCCCGATAAATTGCACAGTATATAATAATTATTTTGATAATGTGTATAACGTAGGTGAAATTACTGGTGGAACTGCTGATGTTACATGGAATATCACAAAAACATCAGGCACAAATGTTATTGGTGGCTCCTATCTTGGCGGAAATTATTGGGCCGATTACAATGGTTCAGATATGGACTTTGATGGTATTGGTGACACCAACGTCCCATATACATCACATGGTAATATAACTACAGGTGATTATCTACCATTAACTAGCAACTCATATGTTGAAGAAATAATCAGGATATCTGGTTTGGATTATTTTGTGTGGTACGGTAATAGTACATCAGCGTATCATGTAAAACAAATAATAAACACGAATAACACTGTTTTCGATGAATCAGATGAATACTTATATTTATGGAACACTTCAGCAACCGAATATACATATAAGTGGGCTAATTATAGTGGCACAGGCGCCGGTGATAATTTTACAGTTGATACATTTGATATTCTCAAGATAGAATTAAATGACGCAGGTAATGCTAATTTTACAATTGATTTAAATACAAGTTCTACATTTTGGCCGCGTACGGAAGTATGTACAAAAACTTCTGCAAATAAAGGTTATAACTATATCGGTTGGACAAACACAAGTAGCACAACACTCAACACTATAACCTTATCTAATAATCTGCAATCCGGCGACTACATAGCATTATGGAATGAAACAACTTTTAAGTGGAACTTTTGGTTTGCCAAATTCACAAACCCTTCTTCATGGAATAAAAATGTACATACGCAAGATGTTTTGCTTGCATATGTAAAATCAACAAGGAATATAAATATATGACATTAGATAACCCATTTCCAGTGTATGGCACAGTGCGTGATAAGGATGGCAATGGATTAGCCAACCAGGTTGTTAGATTATGGGATGACACCACATTTGTTGCGTATGGTTACTCAACAACAGATGCTGATGGTTATTATATACATAATGTATGGCAGATTGTTGATTCAGATGGCGATACAGTTGCACTAGATTGTACATATAATGCGCAGGTTGAGAGCACTTCATTTGTGTTAGACGTAGCTGATGGTTCAAAAAATATTAATTTAAGTTTTCCAAAAATACTATATATTAATAATTTTGAAATGTTGGCACATTCTAAATTTACAACTCGTGTAACAAAAGAGTCGTGGGGTGTGCAACAAAATTGTGCGGAATCTTATCCTTTTGTAGGGCAAACAAACCAGCAACCATCCCAAATTAATTTAGATTTTAAATTTGCAGGTGATAACCGTTTTGATGCTGTCACAAGCCTTAAATCAGAAATAGATAACTATGGAAAGATATTAATTAATACAAATGATTATATATATGGCACTAAAACAGCTGTATGGATAGCGCAAAGTAAACTGCAAGTAAAAGAGAGTGATGGTAAAACACTTACTGTTTTGTTACAAGGTGTAATTGACCAAGACCAAATCCATTCATGCGATTTTTCAAAAGACTGGTCAGGCACGCTTATATCTACTGAAAGTTTGCCGGTGCGTAGATATTGTATTAGAGATGATGTTATAAGTCCCACAGCCAGTTCAACTTACGATGCGGCATATACGCCTTCATATAGTATAGATGTTTCAGATAAACTTCTTATAAATTTTTGGATTTTTTCTGATAGGGCATCCACTGCATATTCAAGTAGCCGTTTGATATTACAAACTTCAGCCGGTAATTATTATTATTGGGATTCAACATACTCGGCAAACACATGGACCTTTATCGAACATGATATAACCAGCCCAGACGGCACTATTGGAAGTCCATCATTAGATAATATAAATACTGTTGAAATACAAATAATAACCGCTGATACTGTTGGGTTTTATCATCGAATTGACAACATTCGTGCCCACTAGTCTCATGACCTGGTTGGCATAAAAACTTTAAATAAATTTCTACGATAGTTAACCGCAAGAATAATTTTTGGCTCTCCTTTCCCTATATTTTGGGTTATCCCTTTACATTTATAGGAAAATGGAATACCTTTTAACAAACAATTATAATAAATAAGAATAAATTCATCTTGGGTAACTTCGCGCCATGCCATAATTAATAATTTCTCTCTCCGTATATAAAACAAATGCGTTCACAATAACATTTATATTGTAGAATCATATTCTTCATTAATAATGGAAAAAAAGTGTGAGTGGTGTGGTAAAATATTGGAAAACCCACACCCACAGCAACGTTTTTGTACAGATAAATCTACCTGCCGTGTTGCTGCATGGCGCGCAAGACGGGTAGGCAATATATATAATGCAGTTAGTGATGATTGTGATGTAAAATATTTTAAGCAGAGGTGAATTATGGAACCATTAGCACAAAAAATAAAAGATTATCTGGAATCTTTAGGATTTATTAGAAAAAAGACACAAGTTGATATTTCATATGAAACAAAAGAGGATGGGTCTGTCATAATAAATGACAACGGCACTGTAAATGCAACTATAATAATTAAGGGTCCTGTGCGCTATGAGTGAAGTTTGGCAGTTTGAGATGAAGCGCAACGATGTAAATTTTTATTTTCGTGGCGACACACATCTTGGAAGCAAGCAAGCAGCTGTTGAGTCATGGCACACATCAAATGAAATAGTCAAAGCCGACCCGCTTGCATTTGATTTTGGTATGGGTGATTATGTAGATTCAATTGTAGCTAAAGATAAACGCTATGACCCGTTTAATAGAGACCCAAATTTTGAATCCATTGATGATGCATTCTCATTTTTTGAAGACAATTATTCTCCTTTAAAAGATAAATCAGGTGGCCTTCTTGTCGGCAACCACGAATGGAAATTAATTCAATACTCCGAAATGAATGAAATCCGAAAAATATGTAAACGTCTTAAAATTCCATATTTAAGTTTTTCTACTCTTATAAAATTTAATTTTCCAAATGGAAAAGCACTCACCGGATTTCTAGCGCATGGAGCTGGTGGTGGAAGAAAAGTGGGTGGTAAAGCAAACAGGTTAGACGAAGTAAAAGGAAAATTCCCGGATGTTGACTTTGTTGTATATGCACACACACATGAGATATTTACAAGAGCCGTGCCTGTTCTTTATTTGAAAGATGATAAACTAGTATCACGAACTATACATATGGCATCATCAGGGTCATTTTTACGTAATTACGTGCCAGACACTCTAGGATATGGTGAAAGGGCATTATATGACCCATTACCGATTGGTTATGTTTATTTGGAGGTTGTAGATGGCGCCATTAAAGAAGGATTCAGATATAGAGTCTTACACTAAAGCATGCCCTTTAATTTTAATACCAGATACGCCCATTCAACGAGCGCCATCTTTTAATGGAACAGCATACCCGCCTCCATGTTTAATTTCACGAAAAAATTTTCAAATTATTCAAAATAACGTTTATTTACTTTCAATTCAGGCAGGCTTTGAATTTACCGGTCATCCGGCATACCATATATTTAATGATGAAAGATTTAGAGGTCATCGGCGGTCGTTTTGGCAGCCAGTATTACGGAGCAAACTTCCCATTTATATCATCTCCCCACTGTTTGGGGTTATGTGGCCCGGCGACCGTTTCGGGCCATATGACTTACTAATGGAAGATGTTTTTATTATATGGAAACAAAAACAGGTATGGAAGTTAATTCTTGAATTTTATGAGCGCAATGGTTGTGATTGTGTAATCTCATACTTACCACCAATATATGATAATATAGTCCGGGTTGAGGAAACGCCATGGTTTATGTTTAAACCATATGATTTAATTGAGCATATGCAAATTTTATTGAAAATCGCGCGTAAATCGCCGTATAAAGCAAAAACGCCGCCTCACGAAGAGATTGACGCGGCTATTAAAAAAAATGCTTTTAAAGCGCATTTACGACAAGATTTGAATAGCCATGAACATAACGTTACTGGTGCAAACCAGATGTTTAAAATAGCCGGAATTAGTAATGAAAATTTGTTATCTTTTTAACAGGTGATTTTATGAATTTGTCAAGTAATGCCGTTAATTTACTCCGACGCAAGTATTGCAGCCACAACGAAGAACCGACAGATATTTTTCCACGAATAGCAACCACAATATCAAAACACACTCCCGGTTGTAATGGTCAGTCAACTAAATTTAGAAAACAATATTTGGAAATGCTAGAAAATTTGGATTTTTTACCAAACTCCCCCTGTATACGTAATGCCGGGTATGGAAATATGAATAAAGCTTGTTTTGTACTCCCCATTGATGATTCCATATCCGGTATTTACAAAACATTATGGCAGTCGGCTATGATATTTAAAATGGGGGGAGGAGTTGGTTATAACTTTTCTGACTTAAGAGAAGATGGTGCTGCTCTTGCTGCTGGTGGTGAGTCATCGGGTGTATTGTCTTTTATGGATTTATATAATGCATCAACCGAAGCCGTAAAGCAGGGTGGTTTTAGACGTGGTGCATCAATGGGTGTTTTAGACTATGACCATCCAAATATCATTGAATTTATACAAGCAAAAGGCAAACATGGCAGATTAAATAATTTTAATCTATCCATATTAGTCGATAATAATTTTATGAAAAGAGTAGATACTGATGATGTAGTTCATTTAAAGTCGCGATTTGACAGGCGGAAAACCACGCGAACCTTAAAAGCACGTGATATCTTTTGGTTGGCAGTAACCTATGCATGGGAAAACGGCGACCCGGGTTTGTTATTTTTTGATAGGATAAATAAGGACAATCCCCTGCATCCTGGTGAATCGATTCGGGCAACCAATCCGTGTGGTGAAGTTCCGTTATTTCCTTATGAAAGTTGTTGTTTAGGCAGTATCAATTTGGCGAATTGTATTTCAAAAAATGGCATCGATTATGATAAAATTGATTATTTAGTGGAAAAAGCAACATTTTTCCTTATGGGAATGAATAAATCTACCATATATCCAATTCCTGAATGTTATGATGCACAGAATAGATTTTTTAGAATAGGCTTAGGTGTAATGGGGTTTGCTGACATGTTATTAAAAATAAATGTACTTTATGATTCAAGTGAAGCTATGAATATAATAGATAAAATAGGCAAACGCTTACGTAAATCATCTAAATACGCTCCACTCTCAGTTGCAACACTGTCCATTGCCCCGACAGGGTCCTTATCCATTATCGCCAACTGTAGTAATGGCATCGAACCTATTTTTACAAATAACTATGAAAGACACACAACTGCTGGTGTTTTTAAAGAAAGTAGAGATAGTGAATATTTACGTACAGCCCACGACATATCTCCAGAATGGCATATTAAAATTCTGGCAAGATGGCAACGATGGGTAGATAATGGTGTGAGCAAAACAATAAATTTGCCATTTGAAGCTAGCCAGTCCGATGTTGCAGAAGTTTATAAGAAAGCATGGCAAATGGATTGTAAAGGTGTAACCGTTTATAGAGACGGTTGTCGTAACCAACAAGTGTATAATGCAGTTCCAAAAAGAATTACATGTGAAGGCGAATCTTGTAGTTTATAGGGATAGTTAATGGCAAAAAAACGACGAACTCGTCGCTCAGACGATAAAGCAACTCGTAGGATGAAATGGCAGAAAAAGCACAATTTTAAGAAAAATAGTTCTTAAATTTTAACCATAAAGGCTTGCCAAGATTCTGGAAAGTCAAATATACTGCCGGATTGTGGTTCCACAACAACCATTTTTATGGCATCACCATCTTTAACACAATAACAATTGACAGCATGCCCTCCGCCGTTTCCAAGAATTACCCACAATTCGCCATGTGCATAGCCTTTTGGGTATGTATCAAATGTGAATTGGCCGTGCAATGCATCTGAAAAATCATCACAATCAAACCACTCTGCTATGTATTGTTTATTTGGTACATTTGTTTTTTTAAGATAACATTGTAGAACATCCAATGGGCAAACTCTATATCTTGCATCTGATAGCAATAAATGGCAATCATCGGTTATAACAAAATCCCTTTCTAATATTTGTCGCAATTGCTCACTAGTAATAATGTCCTCCGCTTCTGCAACTTCAACATCAACACCAACACCAAAGGCGCTAACTACATGCTTTCCTGTTGTAAATGGTGGCATTTTCATTTCTAGTTTAAATGTTCCGTTTGATTTGAGTTTAACACCAGTCAGTGGTTTGTTGTCAAACATTATAGGTATGCCCGGATTTCCTCTTTTTAGGAAGGCTGTGAAATTTTTTCCTGTAATTGTAATTAATTCGCCTGGTTTTGCTAGCTTTGGTTTAACTTCAATGTATGCGTTCGGGTCCTGATATGTTGTTTTATTTAAAAGGACTGTATTCTTTTCCTTTATCGGCAATTTCAAAAGAGCCGTGTTTTTATTTTTTATTGTCATATTTTTCACCTCTTATATCTTCAATATCTTTTTCAAAGATGTTAATACCTCTTTTTGTGAGAGGATGGTCAAACATTAATTCTAAAACTCCAGGTGGAATAGTTACAGCATCCGCTTCAATTTGTTTTGCCATAATTACGTGTTGTGGATGTCTCACACTTGACACCATGACCTTCGGGCCTAAACCGACCATTTGTGCAATAGGTTCCATTGACTTGTGACCAATATCATCAAGTCTGCCAGCAAGTGTACAAATATATGTTGGTTCTACCACCGATGCAATAATTGCTTGGCTTAATGAATATACAAGATGCATACTTGTTTTATAGCCCATTTTAGTTAAATGATGGACAGCATATACCCCTGCTTCACTAAATGGAATTTTAAACACTAAATTTTTGCCAGTACTTAGAATGCGGTCACTATTCTTTAAAATTTCATCAGCTGTTCTGCCAAACGCTTCGATATGTATTTCGCCGTCACCAATAACCTCACGTAATTTAAGTACCATATCTAAATCATCTTTAAATCCAAATTCCTTTTGCATTGTTGGGTTAGTTGTTACTCCTGTAAGTATTCCCATATCATGGTATTTCTTTATTATATCTAAATCTAACGTGTCTATGAAAATCTCCATCTTTATACCATCCATACATAATAGTGTATTACCCAAAATACTATCATGATAATAAGTGTTGCTACATATATATAATATCTGCCCTTTGCACCGCGTTCTGCTTCCCAAATTCCGTAAGCAATATTAACTACGCCAAATGTAATTGTAGGAACATAAAACCCCCATGCGTGATAATAAACAGCAAGCAATCCAACTATAACGTGAATTATTCCACTATAAAGTCCGCCAGCCAGTGAATATAAATATGGCCATTTTACATACTTTGCAGCACACGTCATGCTAAATTTATGCACCCATATTGTTCCTTCCGCTCCTATGCCTTGACTTCTAATATGCATAAATTCATGGTAAAGGAATGAACCTAGCCAATAATATAGAGTCATACAAATTAATATTATATAGTCAACTATACCTGTCATTTATTGGCCTCCAGCCAAACTCTTACATATCCATGGCGTTTATGTTTTAATACCTTTTGGTTCTTTAAAGTAAAATCACATTTGATTCCATAGGATTCATGTATCCAGTAATGTTCAGCGTTTGAGCAATAATATTTAAAAGACTCTTCGTTAAATATACGTTTATGGGTCGGGTCTGCAAAAGCCATTAAACTACTTTGATGTGGCACTTCAATTTCGACTTTCGCGCCATCTCTACAGACACGCCATATTTCATTCATTATAAAAATAGTATCTTCAATATGTTCAAGAAAATGATGTGCATACACAAAATTCACAGTGTCATCATCAAACGGAATTCCTGTTGATAAGTCATGTAATATATCAGGATTAAATTCGGGCGATATATCTATATTATACCAGCCAGGTCGATAATCCTTTCCACAGCCCAAATTTAGTTTAATTTTCCCATTAGTAGGGGGCATATATTTCACCTGCTAATTTTCTAAAAGGTATAAGTTCTTCCATTAATTGTTGAAACTCTTCAAAATTAAGTTGTGTTGCGGCATCACATAATGCTTTTTCAGGATTAGGATGAACTTCAACAAATATATGACACCCAAGAGCTACTGCCATTTTAGCTAGTGTATTTATAAATTGTTTATTACCACCATGCCTTGTGTCACTTGAAGGTATGCCATATTTACGGACAGCGTGCCCTATATCTACGAAAACAGGATAACCTGTTTGCCTAAGTGTATATAATGACCTAGGGTCAACCACTAAGTCTCTATAACCAAAACAGGTGCCCCTTTCTGTTATCCAAATCGGTGTTTTTTTATTAACAGCCTTAATTTTTCTTATGATACAATTCACATCTGCAGGGTGTAAAAACTGCCCTTTTTTAATATTTATAGTTTGCCCTATGGCTGCCGCTTGCTGGACAAGATGGGTTTGCATACATAAGTAAGCCGGGATTTGTATTATATCAATATAGTTAATGATTTCGCCATCTAAATCTTCAGGATATGTAAAATCTGTAAGAATTGAAAATCCATGTTTAATTTTTAGATATCTAAAAATTGTAATACTCTCATTGTAATCTAAGCCTGTGTGATACGAAGGGTCAGAACGATTATCTTTAAGCCATGACGATTTATAAATAAGGTCAAACCCATATAAACGCTGCATTTCCATAAGAAAGTCAGCTGTTTTTTCACTTATATCAAAGGATTCTAGAATGCAATTACCTGCTATTACTCTCATCGGGATTACCCTCCTTGATTATTTTATTATAAATTTTTAGTAATGATAAAGTAGATACTGGTTCAAACTCCCACACGTCAACTCCCACATTAATAACTGGTATATATTGGTGTTCGGTTATCATTGATTTAATACCCATATCAACCCACTTGTATTTCCACTTCTCGTGAACATGCCCGCAAATGCAAAAATCACAAATAGGCACAATATCAGGTGGACGATGTTGAACAAATATATCTCTCCCACCAAATTCCATCATACATTTTGAAATATATGACTTGGTACCATTATTCATATCATGGTTGCCTAATATATGAACAATATCACCATTTAGTCGTTGCTCGAATCGTTTACTGTTTAGTACACCTTTAAATGCAAAGTCACCGATGTGATATACTAAATCATCTTGGGTTACAACTTCATTCCATCTCTTAATAATAGTGTCATTCATCCAGTTGGCATCTGTTCTAGCTATTTTGTCTGATTTCCAGATGACATGCCCAACTTCGTCTAAGAAGTAGTCTCCTTCTTTACTAAAGGGTCTACCAGTATAAGCGATAATATTGGCATGGTCGAAATGACAATCTGCTGTAAAAAATACTTTCATTTTTTTCTTCCTACAATTATATGGTATGGGAATTTCCACCTACCTTCTTGATACCAATTATCAATAATTTCAAAACCAATTAATTTCATAGCTTCTGTTACATCTTCACCTTTAAGGTTAAAATGAAAATGAAATGTTAAACGCAAAGCATATGCGCTAGGTGATTTTGCAGGTTCATTTTCAGGGTGTGAAAGAATCAAATAGCCTCCTTTTTTAAGAATATTTTTAAATTTAATAATTGTTTGAAGTATAGGAGCTGGTAAATGTTCAATGGATTCAAAACTTGTTATCAAATCGAACTTACCTAAATCACCATAAGTTTCTTTGTTTAAATCATACTCAAGGAATTTAATATTTTTGCGTGACCAATATTTGTTTGCATAATTTATTGCCTCTTTCGACCAATCAACCCCAAGCACATACCTTGCTTTGCGTGCAAGCATATTAGAACCGTAGCCGCAACCACATGCGGCATCCAGAACGTCAAAATCTATTTTGGAATGTTTAAAAGCGTATTCGTATCGCTCGACGTGTTTTGGTTCAATCTCTTGAATTGTTTTACCAATTTGTCGTTCGCCTCCCCATCCGTCTATCCCCAATCACCCCCTGCTCTTGTTTTTGCAATTGATTGTGCTATTTGTAAATCCTCCATCGTGTCAATATCCCATCCTTCAATTTTTCCTAGCCGCATTATATAAGGATTTCTGCCTATGCGTCGGTTATTTTCCATATAATAATTTAAATTAAATATATATAAGCTCGATGCTTCGAGCCAGATAGGTTCTAGGTCTTGTGTGCGTGGTATTGGTGTGTTTAAATTATAATTTATTGGGTAACCTTGATACCATGCAAATATCTTATGTTCAGTTATTGTGAAGGCAGAATCGTATTTTTCTTTTTTTATCTTTTGTATCATATGGGAAATAGTTTCTGGTTTTATAAAAGGTGAGGTATATGTCATAAACACAACATAATCAGTTTCTAAATAATCAATTGCTTTATTTAAAATATCATTAAACGTTACGCCATCGCCATCCATCCAAATCGGCCTTTTAACAAACCGATATATATTTTGATGTTCTGGGACAGTTATGTATTTTGTTATTGATTCGCAACTCCCATATAAAATTGTATGGTCAATCTCAGGAACGTCCGACAGCAATCTTATGGTCCGGTCGACCAATGTTTTATCACCAACTTTCTGAACGGCTTTTAAAGGCACTCTTGTACTATTATATCTTGCTGTTACATAACCTACAAATTTCGTATTACCACCTCAGCTATTTTTAAATCCAGTTCTGTATCAATATCGACATTTGGGCCGTCCATTACTACATAATGATTGTAATCTGCTGTGCGACTATTATTTTTAATTAAATGTTCTTTTGAACATAGCCAGGCACCTGCATCTGTATATGTAAAATCTAAAAATTCAAATTCTTGACTTCTCTTTCGAGGGGGTATTCTAGCATAAAAGCCATCAGGTGTTATATCAACAGTAAATAACGTATGTCTTGCTAAAAGCATTACCGGGGTTTCACCATCATAAATGTTAATCATTGTTTCTAAGTCATCTGCCATTATTAGTGGAGAGGTACATTCTAATAACAAAATGTGATTAAAATCTACCCGTTCAGCAAACGCCATAATAACTTCTTCTTGTGTTGTTTCATCAGTTGTTAAATGTATTGGTCTTGGTACTGATATAGCACCACACTTTTCTGCAAATTTAAAAATTTTATTGTTTTCAGTGCTTACGTAAACTTGGTCAGTAACCGCTAATGCTGATTCAATTGCATATTTTATAAGAGGTTTTCCATCCAACAATGCCATATTTTTTAATGGAATACGTTTACTATTTCCCCGCGCTGGGATTAACACGACCAGATTGTGTTGCATACCAAACCTCCCATTGCTTCCATGTATCTGTGCTAACGGCAATATTAAATTCTCTAAGAATACCACTTAAATAACGACCACCACGCCCATTTAGAATACCATGCTCTTTTCCTCTATAATTAACTGATGAACATGGAATAATACCATAAAAAGTACTTGTAAACATTGCACCATCCGAATGGATTAAATCATAAGGGTCCCAATCATCTTTTACTATTTCATATTGAAGTTTATCACATAATATTTCGATATATTTTAAAGTACATCCGCGAAGGATATTTTCTTCTTTTGGCATACATACTTTATAATCTTTGAAGAATATTATATTACCGCCAGTACTTTCAGAAAGGTGTCCATGTTCATCCAGCAAAAGGGGGATGCTTCTCTCACCAAAGCGTCCTGCTTCCATATCTGCAATGCCTAAGTGTAACCTACTACAACTCTTTATTTTTGGGTCTAAAAATCTTGAGGGAATCTGCGGTTGATTTACAATAATTGCCCTAAAACCTTGCTCTAAAAATGGTGCTATATAATATGAATATCTTGATGCATTTGAAACATTTATTGTCAAGCGAAAGTCGGTATAACCATCAACATCTTGGTAAATTTTAAAATAGCCTGGACTAGCAAAAGCCATTATTCTATATTCTTCGCCAGTAGGAAAAAACTCCTTATTGTGATGTAAAACATTAATAATAAGGTGTTCTATTTCCTTCTTTGTAAATTTATCTGCTAATGGAATTTCTGCAAGTTCAGCACTTTTAAAAAATCTGTCAATATGCTCATCTAATAAAAATATTTTATGATTATAAGTCCTTAATGCTTCAAACACAGCCCACCCAAAAAATAAATGGGAATCATATATTGGAATACTTGCTTGTGAGTTTGGAGTCCATTTTCCATTTTGCCATGTTTCAACTTCTTTCATTTACATACACCCTCTTACTTAGTTTGTCAGAAAACCATCTTTTATAATAATAACTAAAACTCGAATTATCTGGTAGTCTTATATAGTTGTTGGATAGCACAATCAAACAAGAATACCCATATACGTTGCCTTTCCAGTATTCTAATAAATGCCATCCTTCTTTTTCACATTGCTTTTTGAGAACCTGAATAAAAACTGCCTGGTTAGCCTCAGTCAGTCTATGTCCTTTAATGGATTGTCCGTGAAATGTTCCACCGTAAATTACACCAATGAAAAATCCACCCCTTGCCATATAACGTCTTATAAAGTTACAATATACAGACGGAATACCTTGCTCCCAAGTATATTCGTGCATCCAGTCAGAGGGACTTGAGGTATAAATTAAATCATAATGATAAAGAGAAGTAAATTTCTCATGTCGGGTATTAAAAGCAGCTATGTTATCAATATGTCGATTTTTTGCTTGTTTAAGAGTTAATAAACAACCTTCCGTCCTCTGTTCAATACAGTCAACTACACCAGCACCACATTCAGCAAATAAAAGCTCCTCTGCACCTGTGCCACTACCTATACTTACAATCTTTTTTCCTTTTAGATTTAACCTAGAAATAATAGCTTCAGCAAAGGGTTTTTGTCTATGGTACACTTTTTTAAAATATCTGTCAGTATATAATTCTTCACCATCAACCCACATTAAGCACACTACCTAAAAGTTGCATGTCGCATTCCTGTTGGCATTTAAGTGTGCCGTAAGGAATTAAATGCAATTCTCTAAAATCTTTATAAGTGTCACCATTCCATATTTCCATCAATAAATTCTTTTTTGCATCTCCCATTATAATTTCATTATTGTAGTCAACATGGCATGGCACAATTGTTCCATCCCATTGAATTGACATAGATGTCCAAGGATGTTGACAAAACTCACGCCAGTGAATTGCTTTTTGTTCTGACTCATTTTCCCGAAGCCATCGCTGGTCTTGACTCTTTAAGTAAATATACACATTTTTCTCTGTAAATTGAGTTTTAAGACGCTCAAATTCTTGTTTTTGATTTGGTTTGCCTAAATCAATCATTGTAATAACAATCTTTGTTTTATAGCCATTATCCTTAACTAATTTAATTAATTTATTAACTTTCTCAAATGACTTTGAAAAATCTGCTTCCTTTCCTCTTATTTGTTTGACAGAAAAATCATCAACACTATCAGTTGAAAATTTTAGATAATCCAAACCAGCTTTAAGCAACTCTTCAGCATCGAAAAGTCTATCAATGTTGCATGGATTACAACTAAGGTAAGTAGGAATCTTTAAGGCAGCACATTTCTCAATTCGTAATGGTATGTCTTTGTCCAATAAAGGGTCGCCATAACCGTGCAGTGTTAATACTTTTGGAATTACATATAAAAAGAAACTATTTTCACTCATCTCCAATGGATTAACTTGATAGAACTTAAGTACAAAATTCTCCCATTCAACCCACTCTAAAGGTTGCCATGGTCGCACCTGTTCGATGATTTTTTCAAATAATTTCATATCCATAGTGCCAATCGGACGAGTCATTTTTGTGCGTGGGCATGCAACACAGTGCATATTACAAACATTTGTTGTTTCAATATCATACACAACTGGATGAACACTTCTAAAATCTTCAAGCAAATTACGTAATATATCACGCGCAACATTAATATCATTCGGAAGTGGCATCTCTTTATTTTTTAATTCTGCAACTTGCATATAGAAATTTATATCATACATTATAGTCACCTTTATGTGTCGACCAGGTCATAAGATGGACTTTCATAGTGCCTTGCACCTCTAAACATTGTTTCGCCTTCAAAATACAAACGTTTAAATTGATTAATTATATTTTTGGCATCATCAATATTGCCGGATGTATGTGCATAATGGTCAAATATTAAAGCTTTATTGGCGTTGTACAATGCTTTATACATAGTGTCTAAATCAAGGTCTGTATGGTTAACAGTAATTAAGTCCAAATTTTTAAATTTGGCAAAAAAATCTTCAGGACCTTCAAGTCTACCATTTAATATAGCCCAGTAATATAGTTCGCATCCTGGGTATGGTGTCGCCGGTTTAATTGTGCGTAACTGAACGTATGTATTATATTTTTTAAGAAAGTTAACATTATTTTGTAGTGTTTCAACAGTATCTCCAGGCATATTCCATAATAAATTTAAGCCCATGGGCAATTTATACTTTTTTGAAATTTCAGCGGCTCTTATATTTTGTTCGACCGTTGTATTTTTTTTAATATTATTTAAAACAACTTGGTTATTTGATTCAAAACCAAAGTTAGTAAACATGCAACCCGACTCTTTAAGCAATTTAGCAATTCGCTCATTAAAAAATTCAACTCTACTATCACAGTAATATTTAATTTTAAATTCCAAATTTTTGGTACCATTAATAAAGGTTTCTAGGCGTTTTTCGGAAATAATAAAACACTCGTCTTGAATTAAAAAATAGTTAATTCCGTAACGTTCATGCAGTAATTTCATTTCAGCCATTATATTGTTAATGCTTCGTACACGGATACCTTTATCCATTCTATAACAAAAGGTGCATGCATTAGTACAACCTCTGCTCGTTAAAATACAAAATGTTTTATCGCCTTCTTCCCAGCCAGGCCATATAACTGAATTAATATATTTATCCATTGGAAATAAATCCCATGCAGGAAAAGGTAAGGAATCTAAATTGCGGATTGGCTTGCGACGAGGGTTTATTTTTATATCACCGTTGCATTTATAGGCAATACCTTTTATCTGTTCGAAAGGAATGCCATCAACTATTTCGGCAAATGTTTCTTCTCCCTCACCAATAATAACCACATCAGCATTTAAATTTCGTAACATGAACCCGGGTATCGGTGATGGACCTTGGCCACCAAGAACTATTTTTGCATTTTTTTTATATTGATTTACAATTGCACATAAATCAATTACAGTTTCATTATACCTTCCTGCCAAAAATCCAATACCAATATAATCAATATCGTGCTCATTTAAATATAATGCAAGGTCTTTATTTGTGTAATGGAAAACATCCATGCAATATATATCTATTTCATGCCCTTTTTCCCTAAGGTAAGAAGCTATGTAGGCAGGCCCTAAAGGAAAGTAATTATCTTCTTGGTAATTATCATGAATTATTAGCAAAACTTTCAAAATCAATCAACCCACATTCTGTTATTAATTCATCTGCAAGTGGTTGCAATCTAATTATAGCTTGCCCGCGCTCCGTGTCATGTAAGTATCGGTGATACCCGAATTTTAAATTACTATGTACAAACTGATGAACACCGTAATGTATTAAATTAGCGTCATGCATAATTATAGTTCCATCGTCCTTCAGCGCAACAAGTGCATTAAAAAAATCTTTTTTCACTTGCTCGTAGTGATGGTCACCGTCTATGTGTATGCAATCATATGTTTTTTTATTTTTCCGAAAAAATGAATCTGAACCGCATGTGAATAGATTAATGTTGTGATGATATTTTACAACTCGTTCGTTTTTTTTATGTATATGCCATAATTCAGCTTTTGTGAACCCCTTCTCAATGGACTTAGGATGGTATGCAGACCCAAAGTTAGGAATAAAGTCCACGGTATCAATCTCACCTCCATATTCCTCAACAACAAGCTCCCACACACATAATGGCACATAAAGTTTATGTGTGCCAATATCCAAAAAAGACTTATATTTATAAAATTCAACAATCTGCCTAATCACAAATGCTTCATCTTGAGAAATAGAATTTTCATCTTGCACCCAATCATTGAATGTTGGCCATCTTAGTATCCCCATTTTCCCACCATCGCAGTTGTTTTGCTTTTTTTGTTTCCTCAGGCAAGCAACGCGTCATCCCATCACCTAAGATTGCATCAACCAAATTACTGTCACGTATTAATAATTCCTGCCCCCTCGATTCAAGCGAAGACACCTGGTCAGTACCCCACATTGCCCTATCCAATGTTACATGCCTTTCTATAGCTTCAGCTCCCATAACAATAGCAAGAACAGTTGGCAGAAGGTCAACTTCGTGCCCACTATAGCCAACCGGGCACTTGTATCGTTCTTTAAGGGTTCTGACCATTCTAATATTACATTTAATTTGTGGGCAAGGATATATACCAACAGCATGCATTAAAGTAAAAGGACACTTGTTATCACGAAATATTTCGACAGCAGCATCAATTTGTTTAAAAGTACTCATTCCGGTTGAAATGAATGTTGGTTTCCTTTCTTTTGCTACTGCTTCAAGAAGAGGTGTATAAGTTAACATCGGGGAGGCAATCTTATTGTATTTTAATTCATAATCTTTAAGAAATTCAAAGCTCGGTAAATCCCACGCTGAGGCAAACCAATCAATACCAATTTCTTCACAATACCATTGAATATCATCATATTCCGCTGCCTCAAATTCAACATACTCTCTATATTTTGGATATGAAATATATCCCCAAGGCGTTTCGCGCATACGATTTTTCATAAATTCAGGAATGCCAATTGAGGGGTCACGCTTCTGAAATTTAACCGCATTAAATCCTTTTTCTTTTGCTATTTTAATCATTTTTTTTGCGGCTTCAACATCACCATTATGGTTTATCCCAATCTCAGCAATAAAGAACATTTTACCAATCCTTTACATTTATTGCCTTGTCGTCTATAATCACATCACAAACTGGCTTACCGAAGACAATTTCATGGTACTTAACGCCCCACTCCTTTAACTGGTTTGTGGTTAACTCTGCCCAATCTATGCCAGTTCCCGAACCCCTGCCAGTAAATATTCTGATAAAATTACCCTCATCATATAATTTATTTATTTTTTTAATATTTGTGTAGTTCGGCTCTGCATGTATGTAATCACCTCGGCGGTCATCACAAATTACACCGTCAATATCAATTAAATAAATTTTCATAATCGTTTTACCATATGAATTTCGGCTAGCCCTTGTATATATAATGCCTCTTGTGTATGGCTATGGGTTGTATCAGGTTTAGCAACTTCGTCCCAATAATCTGTTTTTCCATTTCGTGTTTTACAAGCATCAAATCCAACAATAGAAAAAGGAGGTGACAATTTTTTAAATGCAAACTCAATGACACTAACTCCAGTTGATGGAAATGCTCTTAATTTTATACGCGTCTTAATAGCATCTCCACGGGTAGCTATATGTACATTATTATGCATTTTTTTTGCTTCCTGTAAAATTGACTCATAACTACCAAAATAAGTCACTGCCGGCACAATCCATATTTCTGGGACTGTTTGCCATCGTTCTTTAAATTTAAATCGCCAGCCAAAACATTTTGTGTCCATCGCCCATATATCGGTTTTTTTTCCAGTATGTTCCTCATAACCTTCAATTACATAATCATTTATACGAATAACAATGTCATACGAATCGATTATATTTCCTTTTTTTTCATCCAATATAGATGGCCCATTCCCCACAATAACTACAGACATCTCATAACCTCTGTTGTTTTCTTCCAGCAAGCAACCCTTTTAAATGTTCTGGAAAATCTTCATGGTCAATATAACCGGTTTTAAACCATTTTTCAACTGTATCAATAGCTCCTTTAAGGAGAAAAGCCTCCTCCTCCTTTCCTATTTCTTTTAGGATTACATAATTTGCTTTCATATTTTCTAAATGAAAATATGTAAAGCACATTTCTTCCCATGGTGTGAAGTGGTCTACTGCATAACAATTATATTTCATTTCGCCCCTTAATTCAAATTCAAACATTCTCCAGCGATGTTCATAAATATAAGAGCCTATCCAATATACACTAATTATAATAATAAATAGTGTGGCTATACCTTGTGCGGTTGGGATATCGAAAACCTGTCTGACATATGGCCATAAGACACCAGCTGCTGTGAGTGCTGTTAAAAAAACAGCGGCAATAGCACCAGTTCTTTTCATTATGGCAAGTTGTTCATTTAGCCAGCGTTTAATTTTTAATGTAAAATTTCTTCCAGAGTTTTTCGTCTAAACACCTCCAGTTTGCCACCAACGGTAGCATTATAGATTCGTTGATGTTGATGATTTGCAATATGGTCGAGCCATTTGAGCGTATCAAATATGCTTGTGAAGTCACCTGTAATATAGGCCATTGTCTTAGTGGTTACTTTAGAACCATCAAAATGTTCCTCAGCTCCTGAATAATCAAAATCACAACCAACTAAATAAATTTCTGAGAACCCCATAAAAAGTGCAAGGTCTATACATGCCACAATTACACTTTCAACCTCTATGTCACTCCGATAAGGTATAACATACCACCCACTTCTATTTTTATAATATTTCCTTATACGCGCTAAATATTCAAACCCAGCACTACTTGTTAAAAAGATATGGCACGGTTGGTGATATATACACCTCCAATACTTTGCAAATAATACACTGTCGGAAACTACATAATATTTACAGGGCACATTTGCACGATAAAGAGTATTTACACCCATCACACATTCATTTTTAAGTAAATGTAGTGGCGTTTTATTGAGAGACGGACCAGTACCCATAATAAATATTCTTTCGCCTTTGTGATAATCTTCGAAGCCTTGTTTTAAATTTTTATATTCGTCGTATAACGAAGAAACTCTACTCATTAATAGTTTAGTATAAACTGCTTTAACATTAGCGTATAACACATTATTTTTAAGATTTTGAGGGATTGCACCTACTATTTTTTGAAGCATACCAACCCTCTTAGATAACCTAAGCCCCACGCAAAATGTGCTACCGGCACTAGAAACGCCGCGCAAAACTTTTCTCTTTTTGAATGAAGTGGCATTACAGTATTAAATGTGCCATATAAACAAACACCAAAATAAAAAGCTAAACCAAGCACCGATATTGTTATTGGCAAAAAGAAAAGTATAGGCCATCCAACTACAATGCCTATTGGTGCATAATGAAGCTTACTCTTTAATGCCGGATATTTTTTATTTGCCATTGCACGACCTTTACCGTATTTGAATATCTGCTTAAAAAAACCTCTTATTGTAGGTCGGCGTTGATGCCAAACAAAGGCTTTTGGTGTATACAAAATTTTATACCCTTTAGCTCTAAGTTTATAATCAAAAACAACGTCCTCTGCGGTGGGTAATACATTATCAAAATTTACATCTGCTTCTTTAATAGTTTCCGTTCGGTAACATGCATTGCAGCCAGAATTATGGTCAACAGACTGAAGTTTGCCATACTCTTTTCCATATCTTGTGCCGCCAGTAACAAATTTTGAACCATATACCACATCAACACATCTTGCACAAAAATTATCGCTAGGTGCACCATAATTAGGGCCACCTAACCCAGCAACAGTACACCCATGTCTGTTAAATTCATCAACTAAATTTTTGAGCCAGTCTCTATCTGGTATACAGTCATCATCGGTAGTTACAAAAAATGTCGTTGTGATAAAATTTAAAACTTCGTTCATTGCACCGGCTCTTGTTCCTTCACTTTCAGAAAATACTGTTACATTTTTAGGCACGGCAACATCGACACGCTGGTTGCCTGCAATAAAAAATATATTAAAAGATTTGAGGGATTGGTTGTTGAGTGTGGATGTGCATTTTTTAAGGGTTTCTTTATTTAGTTCCTTAATTGGTATTAGCACGGTAATATCAGTTTTCGGCTTTCTTGGTGTCATGGGTTTCCGACTCCTGCATTGAACCTTTCCATTTTCCCTCTTTCATCAATTGGTAACGTCGTTTTCTGTAATCAGATTGCTTTTTTTTTGTTTTTTGTTGCTTATGTGTTTTCTTTAACGACTTTTCATAGGTAGTTTGTGTATTTGGGTCAGGCGCTCCAGCTGGGTGTGGCAAAGCTTCTGCGCCATGTT
>SMTZ1_10000727_pt1 | contig 31622 bp, 28 predicted proteins | sample DeeMarSWOR136_30_FD_25667 | JGI IMG/M metagenome (IMG submission 25667) | reverse complement strand
GGCAAGCCGATGCTTTACGGCGTTCGGCTCAAGATCGACAAAGAGAAGATTTCCGAGATCGAAGCCATTGTTATTCGCGGAGAGAAGGTGCTCGACGTTAAAGCCATCCTGGATACAAAAGACCAGGATTGGGAAGACATACTTCCACCCGAACAGAGGAGCTCCCGCCTGGCAATGATGGCCGCAGCCGACGATTATTTTGAATTGTTCGTCAAAGAGGAAAAGCCGAAGGTCTCTGTTCTTCCCTTTGTCGGGATTTGTGACCGCTGGGAAAACGGCATGCAGACAACAAAAGGAGGAACATTTGAGGGTGTAGAGATACCTGCGCACAACTGCTCGCCCGTGGGCTTCGCCGATATGACCCACGGCCCCCGACGATTTCTGGTAGATGTGGAAACAGGAACCGTGGTTGCGTACACACTTTTTAACAACGTCTGGCCCGATTTTCATATGTTCAGGATGAGAAACGGCAAAGTAGAGTGGATCCAGGCGTATTTTGAGTATAGTAAAGAATACGAATCCATAGGATGGCCGGCCGAGCCGGCATGCAAATGAAAACAACGGGGTCAGGGCTACACAATTGACAAACGAAGGCCTGACCCCATTTCTTTTCTTTAGTGGAGATTGCTCATTCGTATTTGAGCAGGGTAATCCCCTCGCCCCATTTATTCACCGTTAAAAACTTGCCGTCGTGCGATATGTAGGGCGTACCCAGTTTGGCAGGCAGGCTTTCCTCTTTCCAGGACTTGCCGCCGTCGGACGTGCGCAAGGCGATCATGCTGGTCTTGCCGGAGAGGCCCAGGACGACTAGTCCGTGGTCGGCGTTGATGAAACGCACGGCAGCCTGCGGAGTCTCGTTAACAAAGCCTCCGCTAGCGAAACCCATAATGCCCGGGTTGTCAAGCCCTAAAGATCGGGATGACCAGGTCTTACCTCCGTCCTGAGTGATGTGCAGGATACCTTTCTCATCTATCAGATACCCGTCATTCGGTGTGCGGAGTGAAATCGCGGCGACCTTGCTTACAGCTTCGGGCAGAGCCAGTTCTTTCCAGGTTGTGCCGCCATCCGTGGTCATCTGGAATTTGTTCCCAAAACCGAGCAGGCCCGTCTCAGCGTCTGCAAAGGCCAGTATGCAGCCCATGCCGCCGACTTTATCCGCGATGGCTTTCCACGTTTTGCCGCCGTCTGTACTCACACTGAGGTTTTTCATACCGCATTGCCAGATGGTCTGGACATCCACGATGTCCATGTAGTACAGTCAGCCACCGCTGCTGTCGGCCATGGTCCAGTTTTTACCGCCATCTGAGGTATAGCGCGCCTTTCCAATGTCTCCGGCCCCTCCGTTGACACCGAAATTCTCGTTGAGAAACGCGGCCATTCTCAGCTTGTCCGCGAACAATGTCTGCGGTATTACTACCTTCCACTGTGCCTGGGATTCATCGGTCGGAACGCCTATGGCCGGCTGGGTGGCTACGAACATACACCCGGCGATCAGCAATACGCCTAACAAAATGGAATATCTGGAATATTTCATCTCTTTTTCCCTCCTGAAATAATTGGTTTGTTTGATTTGATAAGAATTTCCTTTTTAAGGATTTGAGCATATGGATTTCCGTGTTGCATGTCAATAGGAAATCGTCCCGTTAGACAATACATTTTCCGTGATCCGTGTCTGTGGTCCGTGTCCATGTGATAGAGGAGGCTGGCAAAAAGTAAATTCAAAAAACAATGCTAGTAAGATCTTTATTTTTTACCACATACATTTCCAATTAAAGACTGAATCAATCATTTTGTTTCGTTTATTCCATATTGATTTTGTGGTAATATATTCAATGGCTTTGGAGTGGTGAGAAGGGGACGGGCGTTATAACGGGGCTGACCCACATGATTTACAGGCACTGATCGCAGGATATGAAGTCCATGAAAAATGGGTTGTTAAATTATTAAAGAGCGTCCCTATTTACAAAACAACATCAAAGAACAGGGGGGAGATATGAGATTCAGATTCATGATACAATATAAGCACTGTTTTATGCTGGTGGTGGCTTTGCTGATGGCGTGTTTGTTGGTCAATGAAGCGGCGGCAGGAGAACCCGAATGGGATCCGGCTGCGATCAAGGAGTGTGGCCGTGCCTGTTTGGTCGGCATCATGGAAGGTTATATGAATGCCGTATTCAAGCAGGATCCCGATGCCGTTCCGCCCCTGGCAAAAGATGTACGGATGACCGAAAACACCGGCGTCATGGACGTTGGAGAGGGTGTCCTCTGGCGGACAAAGACGGAACCGACCGGATTTAATATTTATGTTGCCGATCCGGTTTCGGGTCAAGTCGCCCTCCAGGCACGGTTGAAAATCGGCGGTCGAAATGCATTGGTTGCTGTCCGTTTGAAGGTGGATCGCGGAAAGATTCAGGAAATCGAGCAGCTGTATGACCGTGAAATTAATGATGCGGCGATCCCGCTTTTAACCACTCCTTCACCGCTTTTGACTACCGATATCCCGCCGGCCGAACGGATTTCCCGCGATATGCTGTTTCGCATCGCCAACTCCTATTTTGATGCCCTTGAAGGGGATAACGGGAAGATCGGTGCATTTGCAGATGAGTGTGTTCGCCATGAGAACGGCTACCAGACAGTGAACAATCCGCCTCCTGGCGGCCGTATGATGCCGGCGCCTTTTATTCCAACTGCAGACACTGAACAAGGCCGTGAAATGCTCAAGTTCAGTATGCTGACCTGTTCCGAGCAGATCGATACCAAAATATTCGCCTATATGAAACACATTCGTCCCCGCCGCGCGCTGATCATTGACGAGCAGAAACAGGTGGTAGGGACCTTTCCGCTTTTCGTGCACGACGGAACCAGCAGGAGCGCCAAGCCGGGCGCACCTCCTGGGATGATTTTGAATCTGGTGACAATGGAGACCTTCGGAATCCGAAATGGGCTGATCCATCATGTAGAGGTCTTTCCGTTCGTGACGCTGCCTTATGGATTGGGCAACGGCTGGACCATTGGCTCCGGCCGGTGATATATCCTCAGGAGAAATAATTAATGGATGTGACCGTGTCCGGGAAAGAGGAAATAGAAAATAGAAAAACATAAAGGAGGATAAACTGCCATGAGTAAGATCAAAGTCCAAGGTATGAAACCGAGTGTTTTTTTCCGTGTCGCAGTTTCGACTGTGGCAATCCTGTTTCTTATAACACCAATACCGGCAATTGCCGAGGATAAAACAGTAACGCAGGAGACATTGCTTGACCGAATTCAGATTGAAGATATGATGATAAGGTACTATGTCGATATATCGTCAGGATCCGGTCACAAGCTTGCCCAGAACTTCACTGAGGACGCGGTCTTCGATGTTAATGGAATGATTGCAAAGGGCCGAGAGGCTATTGCGAAAATGTACGGGGGACTGGATGAGGAAAGTGCCCATGTTGGCAGCAGGCTTCACATGCTTCTTAACAATCCTATTATCAGCGTGGACGGAGACACTGCAACAGTATGGGCCATCTGGAGCGGTGTTCTAAACGAGGATATAAACAAGCCTCCCGTGCTGGTGGACCAGGGTCGCGAATACAGCGAGCTTGTGAAGCGAGATGGCCGATGGTACTTCAAAATGCGGTATATTACTTCGGACAGTAATCTTCCTCCAGTATGGAAAGACACTTATAAGCCTAGGAAATTCAGGTAAGCGCACGCCTGGAACAGTGATTCAGGAGACGTCTATGAAATAATAACTTTCGGTTGGGATTGGTCTGATCCCATGGGGCGCCGGAGCCGACAAAAATTGGCAACTGTGGTCAAAAATGGAGCTCCACGGGTAAACCCGTGGTCTTCTGCGAAGGCGGATAAAAAAAGGAGGCCTGAGTATGGATTTAACTGATGTAATACTTAAAAGGAGAAGCATAAGAAGCTTTAAGCCAGATACTGTGGAGAAGGAGAAAATCGAAAAGGTGTTAGAGGCAGCCAGGCGGGCCCCCTCATGGGGAAATACTCAGCCATGGCGTTTCATTGTGGTGCAAGACAAAGCCAAAATTGAAGAACTGGCAAATAAAGTAGCTGCCGGTCAACCGCAAGTAGCCGGCGCCCCTGTTGTAATCGTTTGCTGTGGCGTACCGGAGGCATTCTCCCGCAAACAGCACAGAGAAGCCCTGAAGCAGCTTATTGACTATGGCGTGATGGATTGGCCAGATGAGGTTCTGGATAATGTTGTCCTGGGAAACGAACAGTTTGCGCCTTACCATCTTGGCGAACGGGTTATGACTATCAAAGCAGGTGAGCAGATCATGATCGCTGCTGCCTATATGACTTTGGAAGCCGTAAACCAGGGATTAGCTACCTGTTGGGTGGGCGCGATATCGCCAAAAGCTGCGCAAGAGGTCATGGGCCTTCCGGATAATCTATTCGCGCATGATTTAATTCTTCTGGGTTATCCCGGTGAAGATCCAAAGATCAGACCAAGAAAAGATTTTAAAGAGATTATTTTTTGGGAAAAATACAAAAAGGCTTAGGTATTTAGGCTGAAGGAATATAAAGGGCGCAGGAAGGAGGGTCTTGATCGTGCAGTCAATGATTATTAAAAATTCACTGTTAGTTATTGTATTTGTTATCATTTTGGGATGCGCGACAACGACTCCTGATAAATACAATAATGAAGGAGATTCTTTTTCCAAAGATGGTGCATATGAACAGGCGATTAACAGCTACACAAAAGCAATTGAACTGAACCCCGAATATACACAAGCCTATTATAATAGAGGAAACGCATATTGGGTAAAAAGCGCATATGACCAGGCTATAGCTGATTATAATAGGGCCATAGAATTGGACCCATCTCGTGCCGGGCATTATGTCGGCCGGGGAAAGGCCTATAAAGAATTGGGTAAAGATGACTTGGCCATAGCTGACTACAATAGGGCGATAGAACTAAATCCTAGATATACCTTTGCCTATTATCTAAGGGGAAATCTCTATTTAGCGGCAAAAAAAAATAACCTGGCTATCCTTGAATATAATATGGCTATAAATCTAGGCCCTATTGACTTCAGATATCATGTCAACCGGGGAATCGCCTACCAGCAATTAGGTGAATATGAATTGGCCATTGAGGATTATAATAAAGCCATGGCATTAAATACTGGATCTTCACTGCCTTATATCAATCGGGGAAATATATATTATGAAACAGGTAAACATGAACTGGCCATATCTGACTACAATAGGGCTATAGAGCTGGATCCTAAATCTGCCTTGGCCTATAATGGACGGGGAAATGCCTATAGTATTGCTGCTGGCGCATATGAACAGGCTATATCTGATTACACTAAGGCTATAGAATTGGACCCTTCTCTTGCCGCGGCATTTGTTGGCCGGGCAAGAGCGTATACTCAAATGGGTAAAAATTACCTGGCAGTCTCTGATTATAATAGAGTTATTGAGATGAATCCAGATTCTGTTGAAATTTATCTTATTAGAGGGACTCAATATAGTGTGAATGGGCAATATGAGCTAGCAATATCCGATTTTAACAAGGCATTGGAGGCAGATAATAAATACATGCATGCCTATCTCGCAAGGGCCAACTGCTATGTTATTATGGGTGAATTCGAATCAGCGCTGACTGATTTCAATAAAGCTATAGAGATTGGTTTCAGTGAAATTTCGGAATATAACTTCCATGATAAGGAGATCTATGATCAATATATACAACCAATCATGAAGATAACGGGGTTTGGTTATGGGACCTCGAGTGTCTATATCATGCGAGGTAATTGCTATATTCTTATGGGTGAATTCGAATCGGCTTTGGCTGATTTCAATAAGGCCATAGAGCTTGAACCTAGTAACATCTCAGTCTATGCATTACGAGGATGGGTCTATGCGCAGACCGGTCAAACTGAACTGGCTCTTAAGGATTATAATAAGGCGGTTGAATTGGATCCCAGGAATAGTCATGCATATTACAATAGAGCTGTGTTCTTTTTATCTATACGAGAATATGAAAATGCGTGGGAAGATGTAAATATTGTCATGAATCTTGGAGAGATAATTACACCAGAATTTCTTGACATTCTTCGTAAAGTTTCTTTACCTCCCATCACCTACACCTCAGAGATGGACTATACAGATGAGGCCCCGTTAAAGCTGGCCGATGTAGATACTCCCCCCCGAGTAATTGAAACATTTCCACCAGCTTACCCGTTAGCCGCGAAAAGGGATAGCATAGAAGGCGAAGTTGTTGTCAAATTCGTAGTAACTAAAGAGGGTGATGTTAAAAATCCCGAGATAATAAAAGGGGATCCCCCCGGTGTATTTGATGAATCAGCTATAAACGCTGTCAGAAATTTTAGCTTTAAGCCTGCCATAAAAAATGGTGCACCTGTTGATGCTGTTGTCAATGCGCCAATGAAATTTTCTCTAAAAGACGGCGGCGGATCAAATATACAGGATGTTGTTAAGAGCCTGACGATCTTATACAGATTGATAGGACAAGGACCAAAATATATAGAAAACGGTGAATATGATAAGGCCATAAAGGCCTATTCTGATGTTTTAGGTATATATTCCACGTATAGTCCGGCCCTTAGCAGCAGGGGTATTGCCCATATGAAAAAGGGTGAATATAAGGAGGCCCTGTCGGATTTTCGAAGGGCCATTCAACTGGACCCGAAAATCGGGGCCTACTACAACCAGAGGGGCAGGCTTTACACTTTATTGGAGGATTTCAAAAAGGCCATGGATGATCTCGATAAGGCAATAGAGATATGTCCTGACTTGATTCAAGCATACAATAACAGGGGCGACGTTTTCAGGAAATTGGAAAAATATGAGGAAGCAATCCAGGATTACACAAAAGTCATAGGCCTGGATGGCGTTAATATGCAGGCCTATAAGGGCCGCGGGGCTTCATATAATGAGTTGGACGATATGGAGAGAAGTTGTGATGATTTTAAAAAAGCCTGTGAACTAGGCGACTGTACAGATTTAGAGGCATTACAAAAGTCAGATAGATGTCCTGCATCCGAATGATAAACTGGACGGCAGTAAATTTTATGTATTTTGACCGTAGCCTGTCAGGCTGAGACTTCACCTAGTTAATAAATACGTTTTTTATGTCCGTGTCCGTGGTTCGTGTCCGTAGGGGCGCGATTCATCACGGACGTGAGGGCAAAATCAAGAATCCGGCATCATCCTCAGCCTACTTCATTGCCGCAGCTCTTTCACGGGCCTCTCTTCGATGACGCCGCCGCTGCTCTTCATGGACTTCACGCCGGGAATCCAGAGGCTCGTCGGGCAGGGCGGCGATTATTTCATCAAAAGATTCCTGAAACTCTTCCCTGAACTCTGGATGGGATAATATGTAGAAATCATTGCGCCTGATCCCTCGCAGGACCTTTTCTCCCACTTCAACAGGGTCCATGCCGCTGGGCAGCACCTCCCTGAAGAGCTGGCCGGTGAATGAGCGGTTTTTCCGTACCGCATCATCGACCACTCCCTCATAGCGGACAGGACGGTGTTCTTCGCTCTGGTACAGGCTGGTGGCCACGGTTCCGGGACACAGCACGGAAACCCCGATATTGTAAGGGGCAAGATCATAACGCAGTGACTCAGACAGCCCACGGATAGCAAATTTCGTCGCTGAATAGATGCCGTTGCCCGGTCCTGCCACGATACCGGCGATGGAAGATGTGTTGACAATGTGGCCGCCCTGCTTGTGCTCCTTTATACGAGGAATAAAGGTTACCAGGCCGTTGATCACACCGCCCAGATTGACACCCAGCAGCCAGTCCCAGTCTTCGTAACCCGCCTGATCCAAAGGGCCGATGATATTTACGCCGGCGTTGTTGCACAGCACATGAACGGGGCCGAATACTTCTTCGGCTTCCCGGGCTGCCCGGGACATGGCGTTCCGGTCGGCTACATCCAGCACGATGGGGTGTGCCGGTTGATTGGCCTTGTTGAAAGAGGCCATGGCCTCATCCAGGTGATCCTGCCGTAGATCGGCGATCACCACCTGCATGCCGGCCCCGGCAAAGGCCTTTGCCATGCCCAGCCCGATACCGCTGCCACCCCCGGTGATAAAGGCGGTTTTTCCGTTGATCTCTTTCATGGTGACATCTCCTCTTCGATAGTTTGCCAAAATATCGCACCTATTGCCACGAATATCAATAGAGGCCTTTTGAATGAGCGATAACGGAGTAAGGGCTACTGGTATAGGAGACCAGATTATGATAATATATTCAGCGGTCAGGCGGATATATGAATGGGGTCTGCTCTTGACTCACCTTTATTATGCTTATGAATAAAGGGCATAAGGTGTGCGGTATACGGTATAAGGCAGAAGGCAAGAAGATAAGAAGATGAGAAGGTAAGGGGATAAGAGGAAAGAGAAAGAATATATGAAAGAAAAAGAAAGAAGGACAGAGATGTATTATGCGGAGCCTGTTTATCGTCCTCCGAGCGAGGCCTATTCCCTGCTTGTGCAGGCCACTGTAGGGTGTTCGTCCGCCGCGGCAGGCAGGTGTTATTTCTGCAATTCAACTGTTTTCAACAGGACGATCCCCGAAAAAAGATTCAGGATCAGACCGACCCATGAGATACTTGAAGATATTGAGATAGGCGGAAGACAATATAAGGATATAGACAAGATATTCCTGCTTGATTCAAATGCGATGATTATTAAGACCCCGGGATTGATTAAGATAGTAAAGAAGTGCTACGAGACATTCCCCGGCCTGAGGCAAGTTTCATGTTACGCATGCAGTGAAGATATCCTAAGAAAGACTGACGAGGAGCTCCTCGAGCTACGCGAGGCGGGTCTTAACCTTGTTTTTGTCGGATTGGAAAGCGGGGACCAGGAGGTCCTGAACCTTATAAATAAAGGCGTGACAGTTGAAGACCAGATCGCATCGGTTGTCAAGGCAAATAAGGCCGGCATCCGGACGTCAGTAACGGTTATTCTCGGGCTTGGCGGAAAAAAACTATCCGAACAGCATGCCATAAATACGGGAAAGGCCGCCACTCTGATGAATCCTTCCTTTTTTGCCGCACTCACGCTCATGGTGGTTCCGGGCACAGTGCTTCATGATATGATAAAAAGTGGGGAATTCGAGCTTGTAACTGATCCCATGGATATCCTGACGGAGGTCGGACTGATGATCAAAAATATCGACGCCCCGGGGCCTGTGGTCTTCCGCACAAACCACGCGTCAAATTACCTGCCGCTTGCAGGCAACCTTCCTGAGGACAAAGAGAGGCTTCTCAGGACAATCAGTAATGCCGTTAAGAACCCGCGCATTCTCAGGGTTGAGTATATGCGGGGGCTATGAGATGTTTTCAAAAGATTTACTCAGGTCGCATGCCATGTGAATAGATTTGTTGATTGACATTTCAGCAGGTTAGTCGTATTAGAATAAGGTCGGGAGGTCAAGGCAGTGCTGAACAAAGAAAAGGATCTGATATTAAGAAACCTTATTAGCGTTGAATCTGTTATAGCAAAGATTTACAACCGATTTTCCACTAATAGAAGTTTCACAGCCCCGGTTCAAAAATTCTGGCGCACCATTGCCTTAGAAGAAGAACTTCACGCAGATATATTCGATGAAATTCGCCAGGGAATGAATAACGATAATATTCCGGTTGTCATTGACATTAACATGGAGAGGCTGAAAGAATTTGTGGACAAGATTAACAGGCTGGTAAAAGAGGTGACCTCCGAAAAATATACTGAATCAGATGCCTACTCGATAGGCGCTCTTATCGAAGCGGAACTTGATGAAGCAGAATTTATTAAAATGATCAAGACAACTGATAATAAATTTACAGATATGCTGAAAAGGATTGAGAACGATACAAAAAAACACAGAGTTATATTGATAAACTATTCCAGGGGCATTAAATGATATAGCAGATGATCATTTCATCCCCTGTGCATGAGAAATCTGCCGAAATGCCTATCCTCCTTACAGGTATGATTAACAAGCCAGTCTACCACTAAAAGCTGAACCCGGAACCTGAGATAGGTCCTGCTCTCCCTCCTTTCTTTTAATTCATATTCAAGCCCTTTAAAATATTTAATAAAATTTTCGTGTTGCTCTTTTTGAAATGATAAAAAGGGATAATCATGCTCTTCCATGATCTTCTCTTCATCCCTAAAATGATCTTCGACATACTCATTCAAAAATGAGATGACCTTTTCAACTTCATTTTGATCCTTTCCTTCCCTGATAGCGGTCATCAGGGTATTTGCATACTCGAATAATTCCTTGTGTTGATCATCTATCTCCTTGACACCCACTTTCATATCTTCATCCCATATCACGTTTTTATCGATCTCGCCTGTCCCTTCATGCACGCCACTATTTAAAAACTTTTCGCAACGATCCAGATAAAATTTTGCCGGAATATCCTCAGGATTCGCAGCAAGACATTTCTGCAATAGATCCCGTGCGTTTTCTATCTTTTTTAAATGATAGCTGCCAAGAGCTTCCTCAAATATTTTGATTGTTTCGATCTTTGCTTCTCTTACGGATGCTTTATCAGCAGTAAAAACTTCATACACTGACTGGGGTTGATTTTTCCCTTTGACTAAAACACGGTCGATGAATCTAATATGATAATCCCTAATATTCTTCAAGTTGTGATAAGTGTGCTCACTAATTAACAGATTTACACCATAATATTTCGTCATACCCTCAATGCGGGAGGCAAGATTAACAGCGTCACTGATTACTGTCCCCTCCATGCGGTTCTCTCCCCCCACCGTGCCCAACATAAGGAGACCCGTGTTTAATCCTATCCCTATTTTTATACTGCTATATCCTGCCTTACTCCTTCCCTGGTTATAGGAATCAAGTCTTCTAAGCATGGCAAGAGAACCATTTACGGCATCATCCGCCTCACTGGGGAAAAGGACCATTATGGCATCGCCGATGTATTTGTCTATCATGCCTCCATTCTGACTTATAACCGGCTCCATTTGACTCAGGTAAGAGTTAATAAAATCGAAGTTCTGCTGCGGAGACATACTCTCTGACAAGGATGTAAAATTCCGGATATCCGAGAAAAGTATGGTTAAGGTTCGTTCAATATGGTCGCCCAACTTTACTTTGGTTACATCTTCTTTCCCTAGCAGTCTGAAGAACTGTTGGGGAACGAAGCGATTATAAGCCTGTTTGAGTTTTGACCTAGGCAGATCCAAAGACTTATTATTTGTCATGTTGGGCCCCTCCTGAAATAATAATTAACGGTCAAGACAATGACAAGAAGAGTGATCGGGGAAATCCATATCTCTATAAAAGGGATCAAAGGCTTACGGAAATATATTATTAATAATATACAAAAACTGATTTTTTAACAATAAATATAGATGGGGCAGAATAAGGAAACAAGGTCGGACATGATATGTAAATAACGGAAAGGCGCCCCTTCCTTAGACCTTATAGGTTAGGGCGCGGTAAGGGAGTTAGAAGATAATAATACAAGAATATAAGATATTAAAATAATATATTTGCCATTTACTTTATTGCCCCTATATTTCCTCTATACACTGTACAATATAAAGCCTTATCTGAAACCGATCATTGGCCCAATAGTCAGCATAAGCAAGGTCATCAAGATTACCCATAGAACACTGATCAAAGTCCCGGGAATCAGCATATCGAACATACGGTAGTAGCCTTTGGAGTAGGTCACCAGGGGCACCGCATCCAAGGGGAGCAAAAATGCACAGGATGCGGTAAAAGCCACAGGCAATGCGAAGATGGCGGGATTGGCTCCCGCGTCCTTCGCGAGGACGACCATTGCGGGAATGAGTACGGCATTGATAGTAGGCGCGATCGGTAGAGGGAGATGCAAGATAACTGTAAAGGCGCTGATGCTCGCAACCAGTAAAACAATATTCCACCCAGTAATGCCGCCGAGTGTATTCTTCACCATCCAGGTCGACAGCCCTGTTTCAGTTGCCATGAGACCGAGCGATATAACAGAGCCAATCATCAATACGGTCTCCCATCCGATAAATTTTTCGACATCCCTCCAGGTCAGTAGATTAATGCCCGGAAAGAACATAACCATTGCACCGCAAATAGACACGGTTGCAACATCCAGCTGTTTTACCCACGAGCCCAAGATCCACAACACAAATAGGATGCATAAAATAACTATGACCTTCTTTTCCTTCGTTTTAAGAGATCCCATTGATTTCAGCTCTGTCTTAAATTCGTTGATATCGCCGATAGATTCGATCTCAGGGGGAAAAACTTTTATGAGCACCCACCATGCAAAAGGGATAAGGATCACTACCATAGGCACACCGATAGACATCCATTGAAGGAAGGTTACGTCAATGCCCGCTGCCGTATGCAGTAGGTCTATTCCCAGGAGGTTGATTGAGCTACCAGCAGGTGTGGCGACGCCACCGATTAGTGCGGCGATTGGAATGCCTATCATCATTGCCTTACCCATTTTAGAGGAGCCGGGCTGAGCATTTATTTTTGTAAGTATCGGGAGGCTTAGTGCCATAAAGATGGCACAGGCAGGCACATCTGAGACCAGGGCTGATATGGCTGCCGTGCCAACCATACTGCTGAAAACGGCTCTTTTTGAGTTTGTTCCTGAACGGGTAAAAAGCCACAGAGCGAAACGCTGGCCCGCACCGGATTGCACAACCGCAAACGCAATGCAGTATGCTCCTATAACAAAGAAGACAACCGGAGAGGTATATCCGACTGCGGCGCCGCTTATGGAAGTCACAACTTTTAAGATGGGGGGCAGTACAACCATAAGTAAAGAAGTAAGCGCAATGGGAATCGCCTCAGTAGACCACAGGACCAATGCCGCAATAAAAATAGCCGCGAGCCCGCGGCCGGCCTTGCTCAGCACCCGGGGATCGGACGCTGAGCCATGCTCAACGGTGATCGCGGATAAAAGATAATAGACCAGCAGCGCTCCGAAAATCGCCACAAGAATGCCAAGAAGGGATTTAATTCTGGTATTAGATAGAAATATTTTTTTTTCAACGTCAAGCTTCTTGTTTTCAATAGGTTCCATAACTGAGTCATAACCTCCATTCCCTAATGCTATTCATGAATGTCTGATACATTAAGCTCCAGCATCTTTATGCTCGCAAGTATTCTGCGGCAATTTCTATACAATGATGGGAAATTTTCAGCTCTTTTCATAAGATCCTCGGTGGTCTTTTTCAATAGCCGTATCTTTTTATCCATTTCCTTTAAATCAGATTTTTGTTGCATAACTACCTCATTGAAGTAAATTTTTAACTGTTGAGACCTTTGAATGAGTCCTTTTTCCGTCATTTTGGACTCCGTATCTATTGCGGGGCAGGCCCGATCCGGAATCCGGAAAGTCCTTGAATCCCATGGATCCCCTGGTCCCGCCTTTGCTATGGCTATGGACGGGCAGGCAAGGCGGGGGATGACGATATTACAACTTTAGTAACGTTTTGCTAAGGTTTCCTGTTAATCTGTTGAAGGAAATACAAAGAAATAAAATAGAATAACATAATAGGATATTTATCTAACAATCCTCAGTTCGATTTTTTTTTCGGAGATCCTTGAACCTTTTTGCCTTTATTTCATACCTTGGCAGTGTACCATAGTCATGGAATTCTATGATATAACCCAGGTTTGTTTTTAGCCTGAGCTGGTCTGTTAGTTGCGCGTAGACTGAATCTCTCATATTTTCTGAATTTGGCATAAGTTCAACCTTGAGTGTGATCTGGTCTATATCCGACTTTCTATCCACTATCACCTCGAATTCATCGCTCAAACCTTTCACGCCCCTTACGACTTCTTCAATGGCGGAAGGGGCGAGGAGAACACCCTTAACCTTCGTTATATCATCGGCCCTTCCGATTACCCCTCCTTTTATAGTCCGGAATGACCTCCCGCAGGGGCATTTGACGGACGACCACATTATTAAATCCTTTGAATCAAAACGGATGCAGGGTTGAGCCATTCTATCAAATGCCGTTATGATCATTTTACCGATTTTGTCTGGCTCTTCAATATATTCACCTGTTTCTACGTCCTGGATTTCCAGGAGGAAAAAACCATCGTTAACATGAAGACCTCCGGACTGTTCTGTACATTCGTAACACCATGCCCCAATCTCTGTAGCTCCGGCATGGTCATAGACTTTTGCACCCCATGCGTCCTGCATACGTTTTTTTGTAGAAGGGATACTCGCTCCAGATTCTCCAGCGCAGGTTATTTTATTGATGGTTAATGATGCGGGATCTATTCCCATTTTGTTTTTGGCTATATCGGCCATGCCAAGGATATAAGTTGGTGTAGCCATCATGGCTGTGGCCTTAATCTCCTGGATTTTGAGAATCCTCGATTGTGTATCAAGGACACCGCCTGGAACTATTTCGGCCCCAATTTTTTCTGCGGCATAATGAGCGGCCCAGAATGCCACAAAGATATTATACCCGAAGGGCAGAAATATACGATCGTTTGCACGATACCCCTGGGCCCATAGAATGTATGACCAGCATTCGGACCACCATTCCCAATCCTGCCATGTATCGGCTTGATAAACCGGCTGGCCGGTCGTTCCACTGGTCTGGTGGTATTCTGATACTTCATCAAGAGGAACACAAAGGGCGTCACCGTAAGGGAAAGGCTCTTTTCTCTGAATATCTCTCATCATGGATTTTTCGACCGTTGGGACATGGCGTATGTCATCAAGCGATCTGATATCATCAGGTTTAATACCAGCTTTTTCGTAAAGAGAACGATGGAATTTTGATTTTTCATAGCTCCATTTGAATATCCGTTTGAATTTTTTAAGTTGAAGTTTCCTTATCTTTTCATGGGGAAAGGTTTCAAGGATGGGATTCCAATATCTCTGATCTCCAATCATGAGGAGCCTCCAAAGAGCTTAAAATGTCAGGTTAGATGAAAATATGAATTATGTTTCCGGTTGGTTGATAAGAACTCATTTTTTGATTGATGTAGTATGGGAAATTTGCCATTGCATGTCAAATAAAATTCAGTCCCGCCATAGCGGGATGGATGGAACTTATTGATCAAGATTTAAGAATTCCTATCTACGGTGATGCAAATTCTAAGGCAGCTACCCGCATCTTGCCTCGCAGTGAGATGCATGTCCGGATTTCATACTTGCCTGCCGGAACGTGAAAATGATAGACTTTAATTGTCAGCCAAGAAATAAGGTAAATCATATTTTACAGCACTTCAATTTTACTCAGGGCCGTGAGCGTGTTGAACGGCCAGAAGCCAAGATAAAAGGCGTAAAAATAAACAATTTTAGACAGGATTTACAGGATCGACATGATATTTTTTGCCTTTCCGGAAGAAAGGCAAAAATAATTATCCTTAAAATATATAGATTGAATTTTAGGTATTAATGTTTTTCTCTCTGCGTAAGCAGAGATTGGTCATTTCACTCTTTCTTCTGGAAAGAGTGAAAAACAAACATCCAAAAAATCCTGTTAATCCTGTCAAAAAGAAACTAGTGAACATAGGGGACGTTGTTGACTAGCGTGATAAAATATTTTTCACCGATGATAGGATGGATAGGATGTGACTGTGTCGGTGGTTCGTGTCTGTAAGGGTGCGATTCATCGCGGCCGTGAACGGTTGAGTATCTCCAGGAAAAGTGCGTGAAAAAAGAAAATAAAGTTGAAAAATACCTGCTTTCAAAAAAGGGAAGCTACCTGGATTTTCCGTTCGGCCCCGAGGCAGCGGTCTATAAAGTCGGCAGTAAGATGTTTGCCCTGGGTTCATGGCAGGAAAAGATCCCGTGGCTGAACCTCAAGTGTGATCCTGAAGACGCTGATATACTCAGGTCCATGTTTGACTCGATCAAGCCCGCTTACCACATGAATAAAAGGCATTGGAACTCCGTGTACCTGGGCGGCACTGTTCCTGAAGGGATTCTTTATCAAATGATAGATGATTCATATGATCTGGTAGTCAAGGGATTGAGCAGGGCGGAGAGAGAAAGGCTGGCTATAAAGCAGAGGGGCAAGAAGTTAAGAAGATAAAAGGATAAGAGGAAATAGAAAAGAGGGGGACAAGGAGAGACGATAATTCTGTCAAATGTGTAGCCCTGACCCTCATATTTACTGAAAGGAATTACAGTGTTAAAAAGGTTTATTTTTCTCTCTTTTAGCATTTTTATTTCGGCCCAGGTTTTTGCACAATGGTCCCCGGAGGAGATGGAGCGCATAAACAGGCTGAGTCAAGAAGATCATCAGTTGATGATGAAGAAGCTGGGTATAAAGGAGCTTCGTCCCGGACCATCCGGGAATCCCGAGGCGCCCAATGCGGCCAACACGGACGAATCAAAGGCGACGCCGTACAAATCATTACCGGATCCTCTTTTATTCAAAGACGGCACGACTGTCAAAACAGTGGACCAGTGGGAAAGGCGCAAGTCGGAGATTTTTGAAGATTTTAACAGGGAGATGTACGGACGGATTCCTGAAAAAACCCCGGCCGTTAACTGGGAGGTTGTCAGCTCAGAAGATACGGTTGAAGGCGGTTAACCTGTCACTATTAAACAGCTTGTCGGGCATGTGGATAATTCCGAATATCCGGCAATAACAGTTGACATAGAAATGACACTCACAACGCCTCAAAAGATAACCGCACCTGTGCCGGTTATCATTGAGTTTGGCTGGAATTTTCCAATGGGATGGGGAACAAAGCAACCGGATGGTCCGACATGGCAACAGCAGGTTCTGGAAAAAGGCTGGGGTTACGCCATTTTGGCTCCCACCAGCATCCAGGCTGACAACAGTGCCGGTCTCAGACAGGGAATTATCGGATTGGTGAACAAGGGGCAGCCCCGAAAGCTTGATGACTGGGGGGCCTTGAGGGCCTGGGCCTGGGGCGCGAGCCGGGCGTTAGACTATTTTGAGACTGATCCTGACATAGATGAAAAATGTGTGGCAATTGAAGGCCTTTCACGATATGGCAAGGCGGCAATTGTGGCCCTTGCTTATGAACCGCGCATCTCTATCGGATTCATAGGCTCATCCGGGGCCGGAGGAGCCAAAATACTGCGTAGAGTTTTTGGAGAACAGGTAGAAAACCTGGCCTCTTCAGGAGAGTACCACTGGTTTGCCCCTAACTTTATTAAATATGCGGGGCCTTTGACAGCGATGGATCTGCCGGTTGACGCACATGAACTTATCGCCCTGTGCGCTCCAAGACCGGTGTTTATCAGTGTGGGATCACCTGACGTGGAAGGTCAATGGATAGACGCAAAAGGCATGTTTTTAGCGGGAGTCCACGCCGGGCAGGTTTATGAGCTTCTTGGTAAAAAAGGCTTGGGGATAACGGAATTTCCACCACGCGAGACAGCAATCATGGACGGAGAAATCGCGTTTCGGCAGCATGCCGGCGGTCATACCACAGGTCCCAATTGGCCGGTGTTTATAAAGTATGCCGAGAGATATTTTTCAAAATGATAGCGAAAACAACGGGATCAGGGCTACAGAATTGGACAAAAGCAATAAATCTGTCAAATGTGCAGACCTGACACCAAGGCTGATACCGGAGGTTACTCTATTAAATCATGACAGATAATACACACGCACTTGAAATCCACGGTCTTTCCAAGTCATTTGGCGATATAAAGGCAGTAAACAATGCCTCATTTGATGTGCCTGAAGGTTCCATATTCGGCCTGATCGGCCGTAACGGCGCTGGCAAAACCACGATAATGCGTATGATGATGAACGTCTATCTGCCCGATTCGGGAGATATCCTGATAAGGGGGAAAAAGGCGGGCCAGGAGTTCAGAAACAGTGTGGGCTACCTGCCGGAAGAAAGGGGACTTTATAAAAAGATGAAGGTTCTGGAGACCCTCCTTTTCTTCGCCGAGCTTAAGGGCAAAAAGGGTAAAGCGGTTTCGGATACGGCAAAGGGTTATCTCGAGCGTTTTGATTTGATGGACCGTATGAACTCAAAGGTGGTGGAGCTATCAAAGGGAAACCAGCAGAAGATACAATTCATAACAACAATTCTTCATAATCCCGAATTCATTATCCTGGACGAGCCGTTCGCCGGAATGGACCCCATTAATATCAACATCCTGAAGGAGATGATACTTGAGAAGAAAAGGGAAGGTAAAATAATCATCTTTTCCACCCACCTGATGGATTTTGCAGAAAGGATGTGCGACCACATTGCCATGATCAACTATGGAAAGATCATATTAAATGATTCCCTTAGCTCGATAAAGACCAGATACTCTCAGAAGAATGTCACACTCACCTATGAAGGGGATATCTCATTTCTTGAAAATAATCCCATTGTTGAAAAGATGTCGGACTTCGGAAACAGCATCGGAATCAGGTTAAAGGATAGAGACCAGACCCAGGAACTTCTAAGACTGTTGCTGAACAACAATGTGAAGGTTAAAAAATTTGATTCCGAAGACATATCTCTTCAAGAAATCTTTATTGAACTGGCCGGAAGGCCGACCGGGGAGGATTTTTACCTTGCTGAATAACAGGATAATCGCACTGATAAAAAGGGAATTGCGCGAGAAGCTGATGACAAAGTCTTTTATAATTATGACAGTCAGCGTGCCGCTTTTCATGCTGCTGATATTGGGCCTGCAGATGTTAATCATGCTTTACCAGGGAGACAAGGGCACACGCATTGAACTGATTACACAATCGGAATCCCTGACTGACAGCTATAAAAAATATCTCGCAAAACTGGACTTCATAAAAGACGAGAGTTATATAATCAACTACAATACATTGCCGAGGAGATCGCTCAAAGACCATATTGAAGCCAGAAAGAAGGAGATCCTTTCGGGAAAATTAAACGGCGTAATTTATGTCCCTTCAACCGCCCTGGAAGACAAAGAGGTAGAATACTACTCCAAAACGCCAAATAATCTTAATTTATTTCAAAAACTGAACAACCATATAAATGAAGTCCTTATTGATCAGTACTTCTCGGAAAAGGGACTTACTGACGAAGAATTAGAGTTCGCGCGCATGGGCGTTCGATTTAACGGATTCAAGGTCACGGAAAAGGATGAGCTTGAGAAGCAAGGGGTCGGGAATAGCATCCTTGCCATGCTTTTTTCATTCCTCATATATTTCAGTCTCCTTTTCAGCGGCGGCATGACGTTAAATTCGGTGCTTGAAGAAAAAAGCAGCAAGGTTGTCGAGGTCCTTCTTTCAAGCGTTAACAGCAGAGAATTGATGACAGGCAAGATCATCGGCTGCACCATCACGGTATTCGCCCAGATGGTAATATGGCTTCTTCCCATAGTTATCCTTGTCACAACCACCTGGATTATCTTGCCGGAATGGCTGGTTATAGATATCAATTACGGTCACCTGATATATTTTCTGATAAACTTTTTGCTGGCGTGCCTGATATTCCAGGGCCTTTACGCGACTGTGGGCGCCATTTTTGATAATGCCCAGGAGGCCCAGTCAGGAATATTTCCTATCATTATGCTGATAATGATACCATTCTTCTTGTCCTTTACATTGATGAATAATCCCAACAATAACCTGGCCGTTGTCTCTTCCTATATTCCATTCGCGACCATATTTGTGATGCCTTTAAGATTTACAATTGTTGATATACCCGTCTGGAAACTGATATTATCACAGTTGATCAATGTTGCCACACTGATGCTCATTTTCCCCCTTGCGGGAAAGATTTACAGGGTCGGTATCTTAAGGACCGGCACGAAACCGACATTCCGTGAAGTGCTCAGGTGGTTGAGAGATTGATCAACCTTTCTTGAAACTTCTTCAAAACCTCCTCTCCTCTTAAGGGAGGATTAAGGTGGGGTAATTATTTTGAAAAATATTCCTGTCCGCTCGGGGATCGGACCCTACAAAACCATCAGAGAAAATACTTCAATAGGGCCCGGTCGCCGAACGGGCCACTAAGACCCCCTCCAACATCACCCTAAGAGGGGGAGGTAATATATCGTCCCTCTATCTTTCCACTAAGAGGGGGAGGGATTTCTTAAGACAACTTTCGAGCAACTAACTGGGAGAAGGACCGCATTTTTTTGAAGGGAAAAGGGAGTAGGACGTTAAAAGTGAAAGTAAAATCAGGAAATCAAGTCTAAAATGAGTATCTTATTTTAGTTGAGCAATAGAAACAAATGATTCTCTAGTTCTATAAGATAATGAATGAATCTTATTTGACATACAATGCTGTATTTCCTATAGTCCGTTCAAAAGCGAGTTCTTATCAAAAAGATCAAACAATCATTTGTGGTTTCTTATAATAATCCGATATAGAGGAGGTTCTATGGCGTCCCTGAAAACTAAAGACAAGACAGTCTTGAGGGCCCTTGGTCTGGGGGGATTGCTCGCGGGCAGCAGCGAGGGGATGGTAGATGTCAAAGACGGCAAGATCGTCAGGGTTCGGCCTTTCCATTACGACTGGAAGTACAAGAGAGACCAGATAAGGACATGGAAGATGGAAAAAAACGGCAAGACCTTTGAACAGCCCTGGAAGTCTCTGCCCGGACCCTTTTCCCTTGCCTACAAAAAGCGTGTGTATTCACCCAACAGAATCAAGTTTCCCATGAAGCGGATCGACTGGGACCCGAACGGTGAAAGGAACACCCAGAACAGGGGAAAAAGCAAGTACGTAAGGATCTCCTGGGATGAGGCAACTGATATTATAGCCTCTGAAATCAGACGCATTCATAAGAAATACGGGCCAAACGGAATCCTGGTCCAGGGTGACGGGCATGGCGAATGTATGACGATCCATACTCCGCACGGCCACTCAGGGACGCTTCTTAATAAGATGGGCGGATTCACCCAGCAGGTTCGAAATCCCGACAGCTGGGAAGGATGGTACTGGGGCTCCAAGCACGTATGGGGGCAGGGTATTCAGGGATGCATGTTTCCCGCCGCAAATATTGTCAAGGACACAACCGAACACAGCCAGATGGTCCTGTTCTGGGGATGCGATCCTGAAACTACCCCTTGGGGATTTACGGGACAACTGCCAAGCAGGTTGACCTTCTTTTGGAAGGAGATAGGAATCAAGCAGGTATATATATGTCCTGACGTAAACTACGGTTGTGCCGTTCACGCTGACAAATGGATACCCGTGCTTCCAAATACCGACGCGGCCCTTCAGCTTGCGATCGCCTACATATGGATCAAGGAAGACAGTTATGACAAGGAATATGTGAAAAGTCATGTTGTCGGTTTTGATAAGTTCAAGGCCTATGTCATGGGGAAAGAGGATGGTGTTCCCAAGACACCGGCGTGGGCATCCTCGAAATGCGGCGTTCCGGAATGGACCATAAAGGCCCTGGCGAGGGAGTTCGCGAGGCAGACCACATCAATCGCCCATTATTTCGGAGGCGGCTACGTAAGAGGGCCATTCAGCCATGAGCCGGGAAGACTCGAAGTATGTCTTCTTGGGATGCAAGGTCTGGGCGGACCCGGAGTTCATCATCACCAGCTGACTTACTTCGGCCTGCCAAGGGCCAGCGGCCTGTCCGGGACCTTTTTCTGGAACCCCGACATCGAAGACCGTCTGGGCACACCCGTGCTTACAACCATCAAAGCGTGGCAGAAGCAGTTGCTTCCAAAGACATATGTTCATGAAGCCATTGAAACCGATGAACCGATGACATTCTACGGCTCCGGCGCCATTGAAGTAGCGACTGAAGATCAGTTTAAAAAATATACCTATCCTCTCCCAAAGGAGGAAGGCGGGACAGAGATTCATATGCTCTGGACTGATACACCCTGCAGGACAACCTGCTGGAATAACGGGAACGCCACAGAACTGGCGTTAAGGAATCCCAAGATCGAATTTATCCTTACTCAGCATCCATGGATGGAAAATGACACCCTGTTTTCCGATATAATTCTTCCCTCCAACACGCACATGGAAGTAGGTGATATTGTATCGAGCATCAGAGGAGGCACATCAATCCCCAATGTGGCGCTGTGTGACCAGGCAATAGAACCTATCGGCGAGTCAAAGAGCAATTTTGAGGTTGTCCTGGAAGTAGCAAAAAAGCTGGGCATGGAAAAGCAGCTGACCGGCGGCTTAAATGATGAAGAGATGAAGGAGAAGATGTTCAGATACATGCATCTTGATAAACTCACCACATGGGAGCAATTCAAGGAAAAGAGATATTATCTTTACAGTGTCGCCAAAGACTGGGAGGACGATCCTCCGGGTCTCAGGCTTTTTTATAAAGATCCTGAAAAGAATCCCCTGCCAACACCATCGGGCAAGCTGGAGTTCTATTCAAAGGCCCTGGCCAAGAATTTCCCGGATGACAAGGAAAGGCCCCCGGTTCCCAAGTGGATCGAGAAGAGCACTACACATGACGAGAGGCTCTCAAGCGAACGGGCCAAGACGTTTCCCCTTGTCCTGATGTCAAACCACGGCCGCTGGCGGGTGCACGCCCAGGCGGATGATATCTCCTGGACAAGGGAAGCTCCTACCTGCAAGATCAAAGGACCAGACGGGTATCTCTATGAGCCATGCTGGATTCACACATCAGAGGCTGCAAAAAGAGGGATTAAGCAGGGAGATATAGTAAAGGTCTTTAACGAGAGGGGAATCGTGCTTGCAGGCGCCTATGTCACCGAAAGGATCAGGCCGCAAGTGGCCTACATGGACCATGGCGCACGCGTGGATATGATCAAACCCGGTGAAATTGACCGCGGCGGTGCCATAAATACCATCTGCGGTTCAGGTACTTCTTCCAGAAACGCGGTTGGGATGGCAACAACAGCTTACCTCGTCCAGGTGGAGAAACTGAGCAGCGCCGAAATGGACCAGTGGAGAAGAGATTACCCGGAGGCCTTTGAAAGGGAGTACGATCCAGCTTCCGGACTATGTGTAAACGCCTGGATAGAGGGAGGAGGCGAGTAATGAAGGCATTTGTAATAGATCTTTCAATATGCAACGGATGTTACTGCTGCCAGATCGCATGCAAGGATGAGCATGTCGGTAACGACTGGACTCCCTACACGAAGCCGCAACCAGACACGGGACATTTCTGGCTGGGGATAAAGGAGACCGTAAGAGGAACCGTTCCCAGGGTAATGGTTTCATACATGCCCAGGATGTGCATGCATTGCGAAGACGCGCCATGCATGGCAGTATGCAAAGTGGAAGGGGCCATCTACAAGAGGGATGACGGCCTGGTTATAATCGATCCTGAAAAATGCACCGGCTGCAAGCTCTGCGTTGATGGCTGTCCATATAAGGCAATCTACATGAATAAAGAGCTGAACATCGCCCAGAAGTGCACGGGCTGCGCCCATCTCCTGGACGACGGATGGACCGTGCCAAGATGTGTTGATCAGTGTCCGACCGACGCCATCAGGTTCGGAGAAGAAGAAGATCTGAAGGAGTATATTGACAGGGCTGAGCCCATTAAGCCCGGACTCAACATAAAGACAAGGGTCCATTATATTAACCTTCCCAAGAAGTGGGTGGCCGGCACGCTTTATGACCCTGTTGAAAAGGAGGTTGTTATCGGCGCGGTCTGTACTCTCACGGACAATGAGAGCAATGAGACCTTTAAGGTAAAAACGGACAACTTCGGGGATTTCTGGTTCAGGGGCCTGAAGGATGACCGGACCTTTTCACTTAGGCTGGAAAAGAATGGAAAATCTGTAAATATTGATTCCATCCGAACTGATGATGACAGGAACCTGGGGGATGTAGCATTGAAATAAAAAGCCTTGGCCGGTATGTCAAGATCCCTAAATTTCAATTTAACTCAGGTAATATATAAGACTGGTTTACGGTACACGGGATACGGTGTAAGGTATATGTTATAAGGTAAGGATCTATTATATACATTTTGGTCTTTCCGTAAACCGTACACCGTATACATTACACCTTTTTTCATACCTCCCGCTTTAATCCGTTTCAGTGCCGTCCAAGTTAAGAAATATCATATTCTCCCTGTCTTCTTCTTTCACCAGTTTTTTAAAGGATTTTTCGGTCATTTTAGATGCATATTGAGACTGGATGAATATAAAAGGTCTATCTAATTTTGTAACCCTGAAAGGGCAATGTAAAAAATTCGCCGGGATATAGACCAGTGTAGACTCGGTGATTATGTGTTTTTCCATCTCTTTGCCCATACACAACTCAAGCTCAGCTCCAAGATCCTTCGGGTCATCAGGATTCATTCCAAGTGCTATAAGGATTTCGGGGTTCTTGTGTATGTGCGGACCGTGTGCCACTTTCAGAGCGGCTTCATTCATCACCATAACCGAGAAGCAGTGGCTTCCCTTAATAATATCATCATCAGTCCATAGAAGAAATGCTGGATTACGACCAAATCCGCGCTGTCTTATTTCCGGCGCGAGCTCGTTTAAAAAATATTTACCATATTTTGTTTCGGGCATTCTTAATGTCCTCCATAAAGATTTTTTGCTTCACTTCCTCCTCATCCTTGCCAATGGCCATCTTGACTTCGGCGCCCAGATACCCCGGATTTTGCGGATTAGAACCGATGAAGAATATGGCATTTGAAGCCGTTGAGGACATCAGCGCCCACGGCGATTAGCTTCCCATCCATCATAAAAGGGAGTTTGAAAACACAATCTTTATATTTTGTGCCGGACCTATTAATATTCTCCTTTTCTTTGATAACTCAATAGTCTAAAGTTTTATGATATCCTAGTAGAATACGCCGCTTTTCAAAGCGGGGATGAATACTTAATAATAAAGTTTTTCATTATAAATCGGCATTATAAAGAGATTTTTACGAAATGTTATTAAAGTTATAATATCGTCATCCCCCGGCTTGCCTGCCCGTCCATAGCCATGGCGAAGGCGGGACCGGGGGATCCAGTGCTTTTAAGGACTTTCTGGATTCCGGATCAAGTCCGGAATGACGGAAAAAGGACTTTTTTTGGTCTCATAAAATGATATAGATCATGACGCCCCGCCTTTTAATGCGGGGAGCGTCACTGGTTCAGCTGTTTGCGTGAGGTGATAAGACCTTGTTTTTTGATAAAAAACTATAGAGAAAACTAGATTGCAGGTCAAGGGGAAAGGAACCGCTAAAAAACAACGGGATCAGGTACGCGGATTCGGGTCCCAAGCTATGTGAATGAATAAAAGGCTCATGGCACAAGGCGTAAGACCAAAGCAGTTAAGTAACTCCCGGTGTCAACGGGGCGATTGTTAATTGACATACTACCTTGAAATTTTTATACTTTATGCTCCAGGAAGGCCTCTTATCAATAGATTCGGGTCCAATGAATTGGGAAAAATTCTTAAAAAATAATCCGCTGATAATCGCCTAATCAGGAGGCAACTTTATGAAAATCATAGAAATATTAAAAGAGAGAATGAGTTTCTCGTTCGAAGTCTTTCCACCGAAAACAGATCAAGGCATGGTCAATTTAAAAGCGGCAATGAAGCACTACTATGAGTACAAGCCGGATTTTATCACCTGTACATATGGTTCGGGTGGCAGTAACGCCGGCCGAAATGCGGAAGTCTGTGAGATGCTTAAGGCGGATGGCGCCACGGAAGTCATGACTCATTTTACATGCATCGGCAATACAAAAGAAGACATAAAAAGTAAAATGGAACATTATCGATCGATTGGAATAGAAAACATATTGGCTATGAGGGGTGATTTGCCGAAAGGCTGGAAAGGAACAAAAGGAGATTTCAGCAATGCTGACGGGTTAATAAATTTCATCAACAGAGAATTCCCGGATTTCTGTATCGCAGCGGCCTGCTATCCGGAAAAACACCTTTTGGCACCTTCATTTTCATCCGATATTGCCCATTTACGTACCAAACAGGATAATGGGACTGAATTCCTGGTATCGCAGTTATGCCATGATGTTGATGCTTTTACAACTTTTGTTGATAGGATAAGAAGGGCCGGAATCAATCTACCGGTTGTTCTTGGTATTATGCCGGTACTTAACAAGGACGCCATAATTCGCATGACATTGAACAATGGCTGTTCAATCCCTGTTGAACTGGCCGCAATCATTGGCAGGTATGGTGATGATGCTGATGACTTTAGGAAGGCGGGAATTGAATATACGATAAACCAAATCTTCAGATTTATTTCGGTAGGTATTATCGGATTACATATATATACATTGAATAAATATGAAGATGTTGAAACAATCATCGATTCTTCCGGAATCCGTAAAGGCGTCTAATCAGTGATTCGTAATTAGGATTCGGACCATAACAACTGTCAGGAATTACATACGGTTATTTATCGGCCCGATATTATTCCTGAAAATATTTTTTTAAGCTTTAAAACGGTAAAATAATGGTGTGGTAAGATTCTATGATCATCAACAGGCAATCAAATTCAAAAATAATTCATTTTATCAAAACTCCTCATTTTTGTGTCCTGCTTGATATGTAATCGTCGAAACCGACCGGAATCTCGGCTTTCCTGAGTCCACGAAGGGAGTATAAAAAGAACATCATGATCAGACATATGACAAAGAAAACGTGTCCATGGTCCGTATCTGAAGGGACGAGATGAATCGCGCTCGTGAAGGCAAAAAGATAACCTCCCCCTGCACCCCCTCAAGAGGGGGACAAGCAAGGAAGTATCTCCCTTGATGTTACTTGGTAACATGAGCTTGTCGAATGGCTTTTCGAATGGAGTGTCGGTGGTTCATCTCAGGTGGGAGGAAAGTGCAATTAGAAATGAGAAAAGAGGAGAAAGCAACAGTGTTAGGACTGCATAGTTGATAAACTTGGAGGAATAACGAATATGTTTTATGAACAGATCTGGCACTAAGGCTGAAAGTACAGCATTGATTTTATATGCTCCTGCCCATTTATGGAGGCGTAATAAATGGAAAAAGCAAAATTGAAAAATCATAGGATATTTATACCAACAAAAGGCGCGGAGGACTGGAGAGACTTTTTGGCAGAACCGGACAGGGAATGGCAATCCGGTTATTCGGCCAAGGCGTTGGCTTACTGCTGGGAAGAGACAAGCGGATTCCCTGACAGTGTCAAAAAGGTTTTTTCAAAAAGCGGTTATCCGGTTTTTAAAAATATGACACCTGTTATCATCCTTCCGGAATACAAAGTGCCGCTTCCTGGCGGGAGAAGACCGTCTCAGAGTGATATTTTTATCCTTGCTCATTCCAATGAAGGCCTGGTTACCATGGCTGTGGAAGGCAAAGTAGAGGAGGCCTTTGGCCCAACAGTATCAGAATGGTTAGAAAACAGTACCCAGGGAAAAACAATCAGGCTTGAATATGTTATGGAACAACTTGAGCTGACCGAAAAGCCTCCGGATCATATAAGATATCACCTATTGCATCGAACAGCTTCGGCATTAAGAGAAGCAAAATGGTTTTATGCAAAGATTTCAGTGATGCTGATTCATTCGTTCAGCCAGGATCATAAATGGTTTGAAGACTATAACGAGTTTCTCGGCCTGTTCGATAAAATTGGAAAACCTGATTCTGTTACGTTTGTGGGCAAGAAAAACGGCATTGAGCTTTATTGTGCATGGGTAACAGGAGAAGAAAAATATCTCAAGGTCTAATTATGAAATGTCTGTCGGTAGTGTGATTGGGACGAGCGAAGTAGCTGATACAGTTTAGAGAGATTGAAAATTGTTCTCTAAAATAAGGCTGAAACAACTATATCTGGGACGTTAAATTTGAATAACCAAAAAATTATCATGGGACAGACCCCTGATTCCACCCCAAAGACGGCTATGGTTTATCAGAAAAAACCGATATTATTAGGCAAGGCGCTTGCCGGCATCGGGTCCGGGTCCGATCGCGTAGATCTCTTCAATACGGAGGATAACGGCACCCTTGGATTTTAGAGAGTATCCGAGTTTTTTGCCCGTTTCTTCGATCCAACGGGCGGTTTCTTCAAATCTGGTGCCGGTTGTTTCTATGGTCACAGGGCCCTTTAACTGGTAGCCTGCATGCTCCTCCCAGTATGTAAGGGATACCCTGGGATTGGCCTTCATGTTCGCCAGGGTCTTATTGAAAAACTGGTCCGATATAAGGATCGTTTCTCTATCAATTATCTTCTTTGCCCCTATAGGCACAGCATTGGGTATACCGTCAGGTGTCGCGGTTGCAAGAATTGCGACAGGAACCTTTTTAAACATTTCAACCATTTTTTCCGTCATTTGGCCCATTATACCCTCCTCATTTTTATAAATAATAAATTTTCAAATAAGCCTGTATGGGTTGAAAATATCTTAACATATCATCCGGGATATTCTTTGTGAAGAGTATAATATTAGTATTATTGACACTATCAGTGAGGATATGTATCTTTTATCCAATTCGTTTACCCTGTTTTATCACAATAGGAATTATTGTGCGGCTTGATGTATAATTTATAGTGAACGACATAAATAGGTGGCCATACTCGCAAAAGCAGGCTACGGATGTCCGGCAGGGACCCTTTTTTTCAGAGGCGAAAGAATACAGTGCCCGGTATTTTGCACAACTCGTAGCAAAGGCGGACGGATGGCTTCATCTAAATTAACCACTAAGGAGAGGTAGCTATCTACCCGGACACTCGCCGCCCGCCTGTCGAAGATGCCGCTTGCGGTGACGAAATCCTTAGGCCGGTTACTTGCAGATAATTTTTTTCGCTCTGAAAAAAAGGGCCCCTGCCGGACAACAGGTAAATAACAATCGTCAAAATGCCTACTTTATTAAGTCGTTCACTATAGCTTTAAATATTTAACGTATAGATTGGAAAATTGCCATGAAAACGATCAGGCTTCAGGATATCAGAAAAGAAAAGATGACAATGGAAGGGGCTGAGAGGGTATTTAAACAGATCCCAATTTCAAAGAGCGACGGTACACCATCTTTCTGTTTTCGCGTGTTTACAATTGAACCCGGCGGCCATACTCCCTATCATACCCATGATTTTGAGCATTTGAATTATGTGATAAGCGGTCAGGGACTTCTTGTAGATGCACAGGGGGCAAGACACCAGCTCAGGGCAGGAGAATTCGCGTTGATCCTTCCCGATGAAAAACACCAGTTCCGTAACAGTTCGGATACTGATCCGTTCGTGGTGATATGTGCCGTTCCAAATGAATACGAATGAAAGGACTAATTGAGAAACCAATGATAAGAAAATTCCCCAACCTCTTTTCCCCTTTGAAAGTAGGCAATATAACTTTGAAAAATCGGATAATTTCCGCTCCAATGACATTCCCTATACTCACCGCAGACGGGTGCCTGACCCCCGAGGCGATTGCCTTTTATGAACTGCGCGCAAAGGGGGGAGCGGCAGTTGTGACGGTAAGTGAACTTATTGTACATGGCGCAACAGGCAAATACTATCCTGTTCAGGTCCTTTCGGATGCTCCCAATTCCAAAGATACCCTGGCAACCGCAGCACGCACTGTTAAGCGTCATGGCGCTATTCCCAGCATGGAAATATGCCATGGAGGGAAATATGCCCTGACGAACCCGCAAAATCCCGTCAGTTATGGTCCAAGCGATGAGTTCTCGAACGGGATCCAGACGGCACGTGAAATGCCTAGAAAATTGATAAAGGAGATCATTGAAGCATATGGAAAGGCCGCGTCTTTATGTAAAGAGGCAGGTTTTGAAATGCTGCTCATACATGCGGGACATGGCTGGCTCCTGCAGCAGTTTCTATCTCCTGCAAGCAATAAAAGAACGGATGAATACGGAGGAAGCCTGGAGAACAGGGCCCGTCTGACCCTTGAGGTAATTGATAAGGTTCGTTCCGCTGTCGGGTCCGAATTTCCTCTTGAACTGAGGATTAGCGCTGAGGAATACCTGGATGACGGTTATTCCTTTGATGACGCGATAAGATTCGCGAAGCTGGTGGAAGCCAAAATCGACCTGCTCCAGGTTTCCACAGGGGCACATGAAGGAAGCTTTGACAGGACGCACCCATCGGCATTCATGGAGCGCGGTGTAAATGTGCATTACGCAGAAGCAATTAAAAAGAATGTCAATATCCCTGTTTCTACTATCGGCGCGTTGAATGAACCTGAAATGATGGAAGATATAATCGCTTCGGGCAAGGCTGACGCTGTTGAAATGGCAAGGGCATTACTGGCGGATCCCTATCTGCCGAAAAAGGCGTTCATGGGCAGAGACGACGAAATAGTGCGCTGTTACAGATGCTACGTGTGTATGGCTGAACGAATGACAACTGGCTTACGCATATGTGCCGTGAATCCTGTTATAGGCAGTGAATATGAAACGAACAATATTAGATCCACGGTCAGACCGAAAAATGTACTCATCGCGGGCGGAGGTCCTGGGGGGATGCAAGCCGCTGTAACGGCTGCTGAACGGGGGCATAATGTAATACTCTGCGAGAAAAGCGGCAAGCTGGGCGGTGCGCTTAACTCGGTTAAGGGAGTATCGTTTAAAGAGGATTTGTACAGATTCATTGACGTAAAGGCCCTTTTAATGGAGAGGGCGGGAGTTGATGTGCGAATGAACACGGATGTAACGCCTGATTTCGTGAAAGGCATCAAACCGGATGTGCTTATTATTGCCGTGGGAGCAGAACCTATCCTTCCTCCCATTCCTGGTATTAATAATTCCAATGTAATTACAGCGAATGACCTGCCTGAAAAATATAGTGAGGTCGGTCATAAGGTTGTAATACTGGGCGGCGGTCTTGTCGGATGCGAAACAGCAGTTCACATGGCCCAGGAAGGCAAAGACGTGACTGTGATCGAAATGCTGCATGAAGTCTGCCCGGACGCGAATATTCGTTACAGACCCTTGCTTCTTGATCAACTGAAAAAGTCTGTTGTCTGCAGGACGAACACGCGCGGTGTCCGTATCACTGAAAAGGGCCTTGTGTGCGCTGATGAAGGCGGCAATGAAATACTTATTGACGCGGATACGGTCATATGCGCCGTTGGGCAAAAACCGCTTCGCGATGTCGTGGAAAGGCTTCATGAATGCGCGCCAGAGGCGATTGAGATCGGCGACTGTGTAAGGCCCGGTAGTGTAACCGAGGCGGTGTTCCGCGGATACTGGGCAGCGGTTGATATCGATTGAGAAAACAACAGTGAAAAGAGGGAGATCCTTAAATAATTCGGTAACACCGATTGAGAAGTCGACGGTGTTAGCTTAGGCTATAAGGGAGGACAATTATGAAGAAGTCTCTAGGTGCAAAAATGGTTATAGGAGCTACGACAGTATGGGTCATAGGCACATATGACAGAGAAGGAAGGCCAAACATCATGACCGCTGCATGGGGAGGGGCCTGTTGCTCGGATCCTCCCTGCGTTGGCGTATCCCTGAGAAAGGCAACGTATAGCTACGGCAGCATCGTGGAGAGGAAGGCCTTTACTGTGAATATCCCTTCCAGCAAATATTTAAAGGAGGCAGATTATATAGGGATTGCCTCAGGGAGGGATACGGACAAATGGCAGGACACAGGCCTGACCCCGGAACGCAGCAAACTTGTCGATGCTCCCTATGTGGCGGAATTCCCACTTGTCCTTGAGTGCAGGCTTATTCACACGTTGGAACTGGGGCTCCACACCCGGTTTATCGGAGAGATCGCGGATGTCAAAGCAGAGGAGTCTGTGCTTGTAGAAAATAGTTCCATGGATATCGAGAGGGTGGATCC
>SMTZ1_10003233_pt1 | contig 31633 bp, 29 predicted proteins | sample DeeMarSWOR136_30_FD_25667 | JGI IMG/M metagenome (IMG submission 25667) | reverse complement strand
GTTTAATGATGCCAACAGAGGCACCAGCTAAATCTAAAGTTTCAGGATAAACTACATTTTGCAAGGTAGGGGTTTCACCACATGGTATAGCGCAACCTGCTAGTTCTGCAGCAACTTTAAAACCATATAGTAATTCATCTACCCTTTCAAGATCTTTGAACCAATTAGAATCTCCTGCTGTTATCAAATCTCCATAAGCAATTGGGTCTGCACCTACTGCTAATAAATCGATAAGAGACATGGCTACAGTATCTTGTCCAATAAACCGATAAGCTTCTTTAGCCTTCATTTTATCTGCAATTTCTTTTTTATCAGTTAATTCTTGATATATTCTATCTGCAATCACATTTTTTGTTCCGAGTCCCTCAACATTAAACGCTAACATAAAATCATAATCAAGGAAATCCAATACAGCTGCGGTTTCACCAACGGGGGCGACTCTTATTCTTAATCTATCTTCAATTGTTCCAAATGTTGATTGAAATAATTCTAAAGCTTTCCTTTTAACTGGATCTAAAATATCGTAATCCACTACGTCTGAATATCGCATTTTCATCTCATCTAACTAAATTAAATGCTCTCTTACGTATTCAATTCCATTTCTTGATATTTGTATACCTGGTCCTTCGCTAGGTAATTTCCCTTCAATTTTCAATCTATGCCATTTAGGATGATTATAAGGTGACCAAAATGCCTCTCTATGTGGCATTAATCCAAAAATTCTTCCTGTTGGATCACAAATCCCAGCAATAGCCATATCAGAGCCGTTTGGATTATTGGGATATTCCATAGTAGGTTTTCCATCAATTGGATCCGCATAAAATAAGACTATTTGGTCACTATTATTTAATTCATCTAAAACAGATGGATCAGTCCTAATCTTTCCTTCACCATGTCTAACCGGAAGGAAGATGTTTTCTATACCTTTTGTCCAAATGCAATTTGAATCTTTGTTTACGCTAAGATGAACCCATCTGTCTTCAAATTTTCCAGAATCATTGTAAATTAACGTAATTCTTTGAGTTTTATAATCACCATCAAATCCGGGTAAGAGTCCGGCTTTTACCAACGTCTGAAAGCCGTTACATACCCCAATTATAAGTTTACCAGCTTGAATGAACTCTTGAAGTTCTTCTTCTAAATTATATCTTAATCTATTTGCGTGTATTATACCAGCAGTAATATGATCTCCATCTACAAAACCACCGATAAGATCAATTACATGATATTCTCTTAGCATTTTCGGTTTATTTATTAAGTCGTTGATGTGAACTTTATCTACTTCAGCACCCAGTAATCTGTATATGTAAACCGTTTCTTCTTCACAATTTAATCCATATCCAACTGGAACTAAAACTCTTGGTTTCATCTTAACGACCTAAAGTGCTTTTCCATGCTTTCTTTAAATTGTCTAAATCTGAATCGATCATATACTTTCCATTTAATCCTTTAATCTTCAGTCTTTTATCTTGGATAACAATTCCTATCTGTGAATAAATATTATCTCCCATTATTCTTTCAAATTCTTCCTTTTTTTCAGTTGAAACTGTTATGATGAATCTACTATTCGATTGTGAATATAATATGAAATCATCTCTTTTCTTCCCTTCATAAGGAACTTTCGTTAATTCGATGTCCATTCCATAGCCACCAGCAAAAGCAGTTTTTGCTAGTGCTATACCTAAACCTCCTATCGTTGGAGTGTGTACAGAATTTAGAAGCTCTAGTTCAGTTGCATCACTAATACTTTGATAGATCTTTTTTGCACGTATAGCGTCAACTTTAGGAGCATTATTTCCTAAGTATCTTTTATCTCGAAGTTTTTCTCCCATGTAAGAATAATATTCAGAGCCACCTAACTCATCAAGAGTCAAACCCACAACATACACTAAATCATCTGGTTTCTTTACATCCATTGTTACAGTTTTGCTAATGTCATTTATTTTGGCTCTTGCAGAGAACATTAGTGTAGGTGGAATCGAAATTATTCTTTCTACTTCTGTTCCATTATCTGTCTCTCTTAGTTTCCAAACGTTTTTCATACTATCTTTTCCAGAAATACAAGGAATTTTAAACGCTTTACAAAAATCAGCTAAGGATTTATTTGCCCGAACTAATTGAGCGAGTTTATAGTTGCCGTCTTCAGAATCTAACGTGGAAATATTCCAACAGAAATTATCTAAACCATAAAACACAGTATCTTTGCTAGGTAGTTTACCCCCAACTGCGATAATTCTTCTAACTGCCTCATCTATGATTGATGCAGTCATATGATACGTATCAAGCTCAGAATAATAAGGGTTCTTCCCTTCAGCTACTGCTAAGCCTTCCATACTGCCATATTCAAGGAAGGAGACTGTTGCGTCACTGGGTACATCACATTGCTCCCCCACTAGTAACTTGATAACACTTAGTCCCTTAACTTCATGATCATATTGTCGAATTTTTTCTTCCTTAGAACATATGTTCAAGCGTTTCAACATCTCTTCTAAAGTCTCATTCATATTGGGAGGTTGTTCAAACTCAGGCTCTTCATATATTGGTCTTTTCCATAGTGCTTCTAGTTCCATTTTTGGTAAACCGTCATGTAAAAATTTCATATCAAGATAAGCGACTGTCTTATTACCATAAGTCACATGAAATTTTCCAGAGTTTTCAAAAAATCCAAGAACTGTAGATTCTACACTTCTTTTTTTAGTTAGTTCCAGAAATTGCCCGATTTTATCAGATTCAACTGCTAATGTCATTCTTTCTTGTGATTCTGATACTAATATTTCCCATGGGTCTAATCCTTGATATTTCAATGGAACCTTCTTTAAATCAAATTTACATCCGTTACAATATCTAGCCATCTCTCCAATAGAAGAAGATAAGCCACCCGCACCGTTATCTGTAATACATTTGTATAGTCCTAAATCTCGGGCTTCTAATATGAAATCACTCATTTTTTTCTGTGTAATTGGGTCACCGATTTGAACAGCTTGAACAGGAGATTCTTTATCAAGTTCTGCTGAAGAAAATGTCGCACCATGTATTCCATCCTTTCCCACTCGCCCTCCAACCATAATTATCAAATCACCATGATCGACTTTCTTCAGATGGGACGCTTCACCATTAATCTCAACTGGCATGATACCAATTGTACCACAATAGACGATTGGTCTAAACATGTATCTCTTATCAAAAAACTCCCAGCCACTTACTAAAGGAATGCCACTTTGATTTCCACCATCGATTACTCCTTTATGGACTCCATCTCTGATTCTTTTTGGATGTAAGACGCCTGCTGGCACTTTTTTAGTGTATGGACTTCCAAAACAGTAGCCGAATACATTAAACATTAATTTAGCGCCTTTTCCAGTTCCTAGCGGGTCTCGGTTTACTCCAACTATTCCTGTAATAGCGCCACCATAAGGTTCTAGAGCTGAAGGAGAATTATGCGTCTCAATTTTATCTACGACCAACAATCTGTCATTAAACTTTACCACACCTGCGTTATCATGAAAGGAAGACGCAACCCATCCTAATTCATCACCTATCTTGTTACTTGGGTTTCTTATGTAAGTGTTGAATAAACTGTCAATAAGTTCTGTCTTACCAGTTTCTTCGTCTTTGTAGTAAATAATTGAGTTGAATATTTTGTGTTTGCAGTGTTCAGACCATGTTTGAGCTAAGCATTCTAATTCAGCATCCGTAGGTTTGTCCCAGAATGCTTTATCCAGTCCTATTCTTTGTCTTTCGGTGATTACATCTTCTTTGTCATAGTATTCTTTTATCGCCGTCATTTCTTCTAAACTTAAAGCAAGAACGCCTTCATTACTTATCTTAATGAGTTCTTCGTCACTGACATCCAAATTATATGCGTTTATGTTGATATCTTGTTTACCTTTGATTTTCGGAGAAGTAAATTCCAGTTCTTCGTTCTTCATTTGGTCAAAACTAACTATTTTTATGTCTTCTATGATTGGGTTTGAGAGAAGTTTTAAACCAATTCTTTCAACATCGTTCTTAGTTAGATCCTTACTATTAATCAAATATTGGGTGGCAGTCCACACACTCTCATTATCTTTCAAGTTTCTATGAAGTATTGCAGGGATTGCTATATTTTTTGAAGTATTACCCACATTATCGGTTACCCCTGGTTTATAACTTACTTCAATAAGCCAATCAAAATTATCATCTTCGCATAGGTATTCTGTAATTGCATCTATGAAAAGATCTCTTTCTAATAGCTGCAGTTCTTTCTTAGATAAGATTGCATCGATTGAGTAAACCTTTCGTGTTACGACAGAATCGATGTTAAAATGAAACAGACTCTCAATTTCTTTTTTCGTGTTTTCGCCTAATACGTCCTTTTCGCCTGGTTTTGAACCTACTCTTATTCTGTAAATCATTAGATTACCACACTAAACTAAGTCTGAAGGAATTTGATAATCCACAGCACCATGAACTCCGATACTTCTTTCAGCGTTTCTGTTCCCCCACAAACCACAAGTGTTTAAATCTTTGTCATTTAGGTAAGCTGCTAAAAACCCTGCAGAATAAGCATCACCTGCACCTGTAGTATCTATAACTTTTACAGGTCGAGATTCTATGAAATGTTCTTCTGTTCTCCCAACAACATATGAACCTTTATTACCTAAAGTAACTGCAATCACTTCTATGTCGAATCTTCTAATTAAACTCCTTGCTGAGTCCTCATAGTTTTCATGTGCAAGTCTTTCAATTTCTTCTTTGTTTAGTATCAAAATATCAGTAGCTTTCAAAAGATTTTTTATTAATAATGGTTCCTTTTCGAAAAGATCACAATAAAGCATACCGAAACTAAGACTCATCTTATTTGATTCTTCAGCAAGTTTGATCTGAGTTTTTAATGAAGACATGCTATAAGCACACGCAAACGTAGATGAGTGAAAGAGATTTGAACTCCTAATTAAATCTAAGTACTGATTTACATCATCCCACTCAATTCTGTCATTAACTCCAGGATGAATTACTATTTTTCTTTGCTTATTGCTACCGACTTTGATCTTAGCAACGCTTGAATTGAATTGTTCATCGACACCGCCAAAGAATTCTATTCCATAGTCTTTTAATTTGATTTGGACTCTTTTTCCAGTTTTATCCATGCCGATTTTTCCAAGAGATGCCACAGAAAATCCAAATTTCGCCAACCCGACAAGCGTGTTGACAACGGAACCGCCGAGAAAAGCTTTCTCATCATTTTCCAACTTTCTTGGAGATTCACGAGAAAAAACTTCAGACTCTTTTATCTCATAATCAACATATCTTATCCTGTCTTCATTGATTGCCGCAAATCCAACAACGTCAAAACTCATCGATACCACTTATTCAAACAAATTTGGCACTATTTCTCTTAGTTCAAGTTTAACTTGTCCAAGTTTCCCTCCATAATTCCCTGCAGAAATTCTTTTGACACCCTCCATGTCAACGATGCTTTCAATACCTACTTTCATAGCATTTTTAACAGCTTCTAATGAAATTCCATCGATTACGATTTCTGGAATTGCTCTAATTCCATCTGGAACTAGGGAATCTTTGATTTCATTTTTCAAGGTAGGACTGAATTGATAATTAGTAGGTGGGCCAATCTCTTTGTAGTTTGCAACCATTGAACCAGACGGACAGACATAAAAAGAGGTAATAACACCTTCAACATCGCTGATGGCTTTTACCGCTTTGCGTCCAGCCTTTCTACCAGAAAGTACTGAGTCGCAGAAGAACCACAGGTTTGCTCCCGATACTCCCTTTCCTACATTTAGTTTCTTATTAACAATGAAATCTTGACCTCCCATTAAAGGAACTTCGATTGTTTTAGTATTAGCCCGTTCATAGCCTCCCCCACAATCACCAATGTATCTTCGTGTATCGATTGCTCCAACAATTTCAATTCCTTCATTAGGTTTTAACCAGTTATATAAACTCGTTGTATAGCAGGAAAGAATGTCTTGGCGAACAGGGATTGAAAACTCGCGATAAAGTTTTTCAATCTGACTTTCTAATGGTTTGCTTTCATTTAACATAATCCAAAATTGCAGAATGGCACCCTCACGGCCATCTGGAGTCTGTGTTTTAGGTAACCAAGCTTCAATTCCAGCTTCTGTTCTACCTACTACCGTTGCTGGTGTTGAAGTAGACCTGTAAGCAGCAAACCTTAGTTCATCATTTTCTATATATGGATCTATTCTATCTCCCGGATAAATACCCCGCTCAGCAGTAACCAAAACTCGTACGTACAAACCATAAAAAGCCTCACAATAAGTAGAATCTATTTTATTTTTTTCCATGTACCTTTCCGTCCCTCAACTTTTTTCCAAAATTAGAACTTTTCTTACCAAACTCTTCTCTGTTTTCATCTGTTAGAATAACTAATTCTGGGAGTTTTTCAGGATACAAACTAGTTAATTTGTTAATAAGTTCTAGATTAATTAGAAGATCGTCCTTTGCCTTCCTTAAGCTATGATAATTCCAATTATGAACAAGATCTTGCACAGCTTCTTTCCCAGAATTAAGAAACGCATCTACAATAACAGAAATTAAAATAGTATTATCTATAATACAGCCTATTTCAGCTTCTTTCACAGCATACATATCTCCATTTACAGAAACAGCTAATCCACCTTCCTTTCTAACTCGACGAAGTGCGTCTCTGTCTGTAATGCTGTCACCTGTAAAAATAGTTTTACTAGCATCTGATGTTCTTTCGAGTATTGTCTGTTCTTTTTTCTTTCCACCAATAGTATTTACGCTATTTAATAATTCAAAAGAAGTCGAATATTCATTTTCCATTTCAACCCAGAAGATCTGGTCTAATCTTTCAACTGAACTCAAAACATCGTCTGGCAATTCATCACGACTTTTAGCATTAAGAGGGATCTTGAGTTTAGGGAGAGAAACAATCTCTTCAGCGCGTTTCTTTAGCCAGTCGCTTTCCTTGCCATTAAGTTCGAATTTTTCGTTATCTAAATCAAGTTTTGTACAAATTGTATTTTCGAAGGGAAAGCCGGTTGCTCTACAGAAGACATGAATATGTTGTTCATAACTGGTACTTACCAAATAACATTTCATCTTTTCTTGTAGATATTGCAATGTATCTTTTGCTCCTGGCATTAAATTGATATTTTTTAAAGAAATTGATTCCAACAGGTTATTTGTAGCCCCAAATGCTTTGAAAAAAGGCAGAAGAAGTCCTAGCGTGCATCCAGAGTTATAACTTGGTTTTTTTTCAATGGTTACGAGGAAATCATCAAAAGCACTTAACTGGAGGAAAAACTTATGCCCGTTTGGTATTAGCAAACTCGAAACTTCTAGTGCATTATCGTTCAGTGAATATGGGCCTTCAACATCAGAAAAATACTTTGTTTCGTGGATAAATTCTCTCATCAACTATTTCATGTCCCATTCTTCAATAAACTGATTAAAGCGCTCCTTGTTATAGAATTTTGCCAATATCTCTTCTATAACGCATTCCCCTAAAACGAATTTTCTTTAAGTTATCATAGGTATGTATCCTAGCTTCTTCTAAATTGTTTCCTGTGCCTACAACCGTAAGAACTCTTCCTCCAGTAGTATAAATCTGCCCGTCTTCATCAAAAGCAGTACCATTATGAAAAACTAAACAATTATTATCAACTTTGTCTAAACCTTGGATCTCTTGATTTGTATGATGTTTTCCTGGATAACCCTCATATCGACCTATTCTCCCACTTACAGCACATGCACATAAACGATATGCAGGATCCCACTCAAAATTAATCTCGTTCAATCTACCATCTACAATAGCTCTAGAAAGATCATAAAAATCTGTTTTTAACCGTGGCAGTATAACTTGTGCTTCTGGATCCCCCATTCTAACATTAATCTCAAGTACATAAGGATTTTTTTGGTCTCCTTCGTTGCAAATCATTAAACCGAAATAGATAATTCCTTTATACTCAACGCCATTCAATTTACCAAATTTAGTACTCTCATAATCTTGAATTCCTTTTATAGTAGGAAGTGCTATCTGTTCCATAATCTTCTCAGTTAGTTCTTCATCTAACCAAGGATGAGGTGAATAACCACCCATTCCACCTGTATTAGGATTTTTCCCGTTAAAAGATCTTGGATTGATTTTGTCATTATCATCAAAAGCACGTTTATAGTCTTGTGCACCTTCTAGCGGCTTCACAGTTTCACCATCTGTAAATACAAAGAACATTAATTCTTCGCCATACAATCTATTCTCTATATCAACTCGATTTCCAGCATCTCCGAAATTCTTGAGAATCATAAGCTCATCAACTGCACTTAATGTATCTGCCTTTGAATCGCAAGGAATTGACCCTTTTCCTGCAGCAAGCCCATCAGCTTTTACCACAAGATTTTCTTTAGGGTTTTCCGAGTAGTGACTTTTTACATACTCTTTTGCTTCATTTGGATTGTCAAAATTCTTATGCTCCGGAATAGGAACGCCAATTTTTTTTAAAAAGTCCTTAGTGTCACATTTGCTTGATTCTAGTACTGTAGCCATTTGAGAAGGACCAACTATATCAAGATCTGCATCCAAAAATACATCAACAATTCCTGCAGACAAATATCCTTCAGGGCCAACAAATGACAGATCTATATTGTTTTCCGATGCGTATTTCTTCATTGCATCAATTTCTTCATCTACTGTTTCAAATGCCAAAGGGACTTGTTGACACTTTTCTAGTATAGAACTTCCTGCATTCCCAGGAGTTACATAAACTTTGGAAACTTGAGGACTTCTTGCAAAAGCATAGGCAATCGCATTACCTCTTCCGCCTTTGTCAATAACCAAAACTTCTTTACCCATACCTCTTTGTCACCAGAATGAACTTATATCCTTAGAAATGGTTCAAGAGTTTGATACGGCAAATAGTCATAAGGATATACTCCATCTAGACAAGATGTGCATAAATCATCAAGTTCAAGTGCTTGCTTCAGATTTTCAATAGAATTATAATAAAGCGAATCAGCACCTGTATGTTCTCGTGCTCGTTCATTTATTGTTTCTAAATCATAATTATCTGGAGTAATCCCAAGTTTATTAACAAATAATTCTCTAAACGTTGGAAAGTCAATACCAAAGAAGCAAGGTGCAATTATTGGTGGACAAGAAATCCTAAGATGAACTTCTTTTGCACCTTTTTCTCTCAACCTTTTTACAATGTTTTGAGTAGTAGTGCCCCTTACTATAGAATCGTCAACTAGTATTATTTTTTTGTCTGCAATTAAATCATCAACAAACGAAATCTTTTCTCTGGCGATATGCTCTCTATTTTTTTGCCCTTTTTTAATGAAACTTCTTTGTGGGAAAAATCTATCCCTGACGATCACTTCTTCATAAGGTATGCCTGATTCCTCTGAGAATCCTTTTGCAGCATATCGTCCTCCGTCAGGTAATGGTGTTACAATGTCTGCATCTGTTTCATAACTTTTCGCTAACATCTTACCCAGATTTTTCCTAGCCTGTAAGACAACAACTCCTTCAATTTTTGAATCTGGTCGAGCGAAATATACCCATTCAAACATACAATGTTTATGGGCTTTTTGTTCGCAAGGTAATTGCTGTTTGCTGAGTCTATTGCCGTCATAAATAATCATTTCGCCAGGCTGGACATCATGAACATAAGTCTTATCCATAAGCTTGTTCAAAATACAACTCTCAGAGGCAACAACAAACATGTCCCCATCGAATCCATAACTAAGTGGTCTTAGACCTAAAGGATCCCTAAACGAAAATATTTTTGGAATGGGGTGACCAAGAGCTACTACAGAATATGCCCCATCCAGTTCACTTAGTTTTTCGAAATCGTTTCGTTTAAGTCCTTCAGAGAGAAACTCTCCAATTATTTCTGTGTCACAGGTGGTTTTCAAATGATAGAGATTGCTGCACATTCCTTTTAATTGGGAATAATTCGAGATTGTACCGTTGAAACCTACCGCTAATTTAAAACCATTAGATTTAATTTCTAAAGGCTGCACATTTTCATAAACATCAGGGCCTTGAGTAGCATATCTAACATGACCAATTCCAATATTTCCTTTGATACCTTCAACCAATATTTTTCCGTGAGGCTCATGCCGGCGAATTCGTTCTTTGATAAAACTTGATGTCTGAGAATCAAAAATATCATTAACAAATCCAATGTCTTTATACGTTTTTAACTCATTGTCGAAGATAACAGTCATTCCAGCGGATTCATGTCCCCTGTGTTGGAGCGATAAAAGGCACCAATATATATGAAAAGATACTTGTCCTTGTGGGTTATTTAGATAAATACCACAAACTCCACATGCCTCTTTTTTTGATTCCATAATCGAATCCACCGTTAAATATTCTCGTTATTCCCCCTTTAACAAGATTACGTTAATAGCTCATGTCTTATAAATATGATTTAACATAATTCTGTTAAAACTAAAAATCTTTAAATCTTTTACAAAAGAGGCAAAGCAATTAAGACGTAAATTAAAAATTTTGACGACAAAAATGAGATTAAGAATTGTAGTCTATTTATCTTTGGATAAGATATCATTCATATCAAAATTGAATCAAGTCAAAAACGCATTAGTAAATACTTAAATAGAAATAATCGTGAAAGTTATAGATGCAATTAATATTTTCGCGGTGGAAAGATGAACGAAAGACTTGTTAAAATAATTATGGGCTCTGAAAAAGATTTCGAATTTTGTAAAAAAATTGGAACGGTGCTTGAATTATACGGAATAAAATTTGAATATAGGGTTGCATCCGCTCATAAAACTCCAAAAAAAGTAATTAAAATAATGAATGAAGATAAGAAAGACATGGATTTAGTTTACATCACCGTTGCTGGCAGATCAAACGCTTTATCTGGTTTTATTGACGCGAATACCTACAGACCTGTAATCGCCTGTCCTCCATATTCCGATAAATTTGCTGGTGCAGATATTTTTTCATCGTTAAGAATGCCTTCAGGCTCTGGACTTGCTACAGTATTAGAACCAGAAGCAGCAGCAATACTTGCAGCAAAGATACTAGCTATTGAAGATGAAGAAATTGCACAAAAAATTGAAGAACGTCAAAATAAACTAAAAGAAATGATTGATAAAGCAGATGATAAAGTGAAGACTTATGGGCAGCGTTAAAGATTTAAAAACCTTAAAAATGGCACAAGAAAATGAGATGGGCGTTGGACGATTTATTTTTTCAGACCGATATTCTATATTTGATTGGGGTGAAATGCCAGATCATATAACCAATAAAGGCGCAGCACTATGTTTAATGGGAGCTTATTGTTTTGAAAGAGCGGAAGAAATGGGCATCAGAACCCATTATCGCGGTTTAGTAAGTAAAGATGAGAAAATAGTAAGAATAGATGATTTAGAAGACCCAACAAATATAATGGAAGTCAATTTAGTTAGAATTATTTATCCAAAATTTGAGTCTGGTTATTACGATTACTCAGTATTTGAGTCAGAACTTACAAATTTCTTGATCCCACTAGAAGTTATCTATCGAAATGGTTTGCCAGAAGGTTCAAGTGTTTTTAAGAGACTAGATAGAGGAGATATTAGTTATAAAAGTTTAGGTTTAGATCATCATCCGAATCCTGGAGAAAGATTTGAACAACCAATTTTTGATGTAAGTACAAAGCTAGAAGAACGAGATAGGTATATTACTTGGAAAGACGCCCAGACTATGGCTAAATTGAAAGACCCAGAGTTAAATGAAATCAAAAATGTTCTTTCTGATGTGAACAACCTTATAACAGAAACTGCGAAAAAAGCAAATTTAACAAATGAGGATGGCAAGATAGAACTTGGATATGGACCTAACAGGGAATTAATGCTTGTGGATGTTATTGGAACTTTGGATGAGTGTAGATTTGTAAGCAAAGAGATTGCAAGGCAGTTCTATAAAAAGACGGACTGGTATAACGACGTAGAAAATGCGAAAGAGATTGCAAAAGTACAAAGAATTAGAGACTGGAAAAAGCTGTGTAGTTCTAAACCACAAAATCTTGACCCAGAGTTAAAAGGAATAATCTCACAAATGTATATGTCTACAGCTAATGCATTTCTAGGCAAAAATATTTTTGATTCACCAAAACTTGAAGAAGTTGTGAATAGTTATAGAAAATGGCTTGAATCTAAATACTGAGGGTTAAGAAACGAAAATCACCATTATTTATGACAATAATATTTGGAAAGAGGGGCTTAAAAATGCATGGGGTTTCTCTTGCCTTGTAAAAGCTTATGATAAGAGAATACTTTTCGATACGGGTGGAAGAAGCACCATACTTCTTAATAATATGGAAAAATTGAATATCGACATACGTTCTATTGATGAGATTTTCATTTCTCATGCTCATGGAGATCATACTGGTGGGCTTTCGGATTTTCTAAAAGTGAATCCAGTCAAAATTTATTTTCCATCATCTTACCAAGAATTGCGTAATGCTAAAGAAGTGATTAAGGTAAAAGAACCTCTTCAAATTCATGAAAACATTTTCTCCACTGGAACGCTAAGAGGAATAGAGCAATCGCTCGTAGTTAAAACAGAAAAAGGACTTGTTATAATCGTAGGCTGCGCTCATTCGGAAGTTAAGAGTATTTTGGAGGTAGCCTCGCGATTCGGAAAACCGTATGCGCTTATTGGAGGTTTGCATGGATTCAATGATTTTGATCTTGTCGAAGATTTGGAATTCATCTGCCCACTTCACTGCACCAGTCACAAATCGAAAATAAAATCTTTATACCCTGAAAAGTACATTGAGGGTGGCGTAGGTAAAGTAATTGAACTATGAAGCTTACTTTCATTCGATAATTCTTTTTTAAGGCACTTTTACAGTTTTACCGATTAAGGAAGAATAATACTATTGATGTATAAGTTCGTAGAGATTTTACATATGTCAAAAACTCAATTTATTGATTGTCCAATCTTCTATTTTGTAGAAGAGATTCTTATCATTCGTATAGTTGGTTATACATCTTTTTTTCAAATGTGCAATATTATTTCGTAATTATTTCGCAAGATGAAGTATTCTTTCATTTTGACATTGACGATCAACAAAAGGTTTTTATGGAGATCGTACCTAAGTGGCAAGGATTCACGTTAGAAAAAAGACAAAAAAACGATGATTGTAAATCTCGGGCAATAAGGTTTCCCTATGAACAACTATAATGCTTTGATCATTGGAAAACCAAGAGGCAACTTCTGTGCCGTCAAGGTAATTAGATACAATGATATGGTATCAAGGTTGCTATAAGCCCTCCATAAAACTAATACTATGCGGAGGTATATGATATGAATTTGCGACAACCAAACGCGAATGACGCGACAGGAACAATAAACAGATCAAGAAGTGTTGCTCCTGTGTCTGGGATATGCTCCATCTGTATTGATGGATGTCGAGGAAACTGTGAAATCTTTCAATCTTCATTTCGAGGAAGAGAAGTCCTTTATCCTGGAACTTTCGGAAAAGTAATAGCGGGTGCTGATAAAACCTATCCTGTTGATTATTCACATTTAAATATTCAGGGGTATGCCATTGGGGCAAAGGGAATGCCTGAAGGAATAGATGCTGGACCTGACACTGCATTATTTCCAGTTGTAGATACTGAGACAGAATATGGTTGGACTAAGAACGTTAAAATGGCAGTTCCACTTTTTACAGGTGCCTTAGGATCAACTGAGATAGCAGAAATAAACTGGGAACATTTTGCGATAGGGGCAGCTATATCAGATATTACTCTTGTGTGTGGGGAGAATGTCTGTGGAATTGATCCTAACCTTGAACTTGATAGCAATGGTAAAATACAAAAAAGCCCCGAAATGGATCGCCGAATAGATACGTATAGGTTATTTCATAATGACGATTACGGCGAAATCCTCGTTCAGATGAATGTTGAAGATACGAGACTCGGAGTAGCGGAATACGTAGGTAGCAAACACAATTTAGAGACTATTGAACTTAAATGGGGACAAGGTGCTAAATGCATCGGCGGAGAAATAAAGGTTAACTCAATTGAAAGAGCTACTGAACTGAAGAGGAGAGGTTATATTGTGACGCCTAATCCAATGCTTTCTTCTGTCCAAAAGGCCTATAAAGAAGGGGCGATTACAGAATTTGAGAGACACTCTCGGTTAGGTTTTGTTACCAAGGAAGCATTTCTTGAGGAAACAGATAGGCTTCGTGAACTTGGGTTTAAGAGAATAACATTAAAGACTGGAGCATATTCAATGGTTGAACTTGCAATGGCGCTTCGCTATGGCGCTGAAGCAAAGCTTGATCTTCTCACAATAGACGGTGCTCCTGGTGGAACTGGAATGAGCCCATGGCCAATGATGAATGAATGGGGTATTCCTACATTCTATATTCAAGCACTCACATACCAGTTCTGTGAACAACTTAATGAAAATGGAATTAGAGTTCCTGACATCGCTATTGCTGGCGGATTTTCCACTGAAGACGGTGTATTCAAGGCTATTGCAATGGGAAGCCCATATGTAAAAGCAGTTTGCATGGGAAGAGGCTTAATGATACCTGGTATGGTAGGTAAAAACATTGGAAAATGGATAGCAGAAGATAACTTGCCAAAGTCAGTTTCAAAATATGGAAATACAGTGGAACAGATATTTGTCATGTATGAAGAACTGAAGGAAAAGTACGAAAGCGATTTCGAAAAAATACCGTTAGGTGCGATTGGAATCTATACATTCTGCCAGAAGTTTAAAGTAGGTCTTCAACAACTAATGGCAGGATCAAGGAATTTCAAACTATCAACAATTAAACGTGATGACCTTATGGCACTGACAGAAGACGCAGCAAAAATTTCAGGAATCCCCTATGTAATGGATGCATATCGCGTTGAGGCTGAAAAGATTCTGAATTCCTGATCTTTCACTCTTTTTTCTTATTTTTTTAAAGAATAGCGATATGTTCATTTTTTATCAACTGTTATTCGTCTATTGATTTTTTTTCTTTCTTTTCCTTTGACAAAGACCGTTTTTTCTGCTCTGCCATGATATTTGCAAAGAATTGAGCTGAAGAATACGCACTTTCAGCTTCAGCTACATTTAAATCCTTCATTTCATCCAAAATTTCTTTATTAGTAATTCCTTTTTCTTGTGCAAACGTTTCTGCACCTTTAGCATGACGTTTTGTTCTAGTGAGATCATATGAAAAACAGTTCCTTCGCCGTAAGTAAAATAGATCGCAACATTTCCTTCGCCATATCGCTCTTTTAATTCATCTGAATAGATGAGTATTTTGATTCTTTCCTTATCAATTATTTCAATTGGATATGAACTGCCCTCTAACCACCAAACGGGATCATCTAACTCTGGATTATCCATTAATCCTCGAATAAAAGGGTTTTCTTTGTCTAAGATTTCGACTCTCACACACTCATCACCTGTTGGTCTGTCATTATATCTGGCATAGCCTGGGAATACAGGTTCTAATACATTTCGGAGACTCCAGTCTGTTGTTAAAAGAAAGCCTCCATTTCGTACAAAGCTCTTGATTTTATCAATGATCCTTTCAGAGTTATTCTCGATTATCCCAGGGCAATTAATTAGAAGTGATTGCCTAGGATCAAGTTTAAATCGATCTAGGTCAGACATCAAAATCAAAGTATAGGGAAGACCAACTTTGTCGAAAACCTGTTCAATAAAATCATATTGCCCCTTTACTATGATTACATCTGATTCCTCTATGCTTTCTAATGCTTCTATGTCCTCAATACGCTTGTCTGCACGCATTTTTGCTTTCATCAATTTCCACGAAGCAGAATAAGCTTTTTTCATTTTGTCAGTTTCATTCATTTCGTTTATCACATCCTCTTCAAGTAAGCCCCTGCCTTTTGGATGGAGAGTAATTGAGGGTGTTTTTTCACTTGTACCAGGGTCTCTCCTCTTTTAAATATATGTTCTGGAGATATAGGTAAGTGTTCTCAAGGCACACCTCTCGTAGAAGTGGAAACGGTTAATGACCTCAAGGGTGAAGAGCAGCAACTGGTATAGCCCGACTCTATATGAGGATTACTGGGCTGGGGTCTGGTAAACGCCTCCATGATGTAGCATGTGATGAGGTTGAAACTCTATCGCATATAGGTAGAGGATCTAGATCAAGCACAGCTAAAAGCCTCACTGCTTCAGCGTGAGGTAGTTTACATCCTCTTCCCTCAAGACAGAAGAGTATTCTAATTATATTTATGGTCACCAAGTTATTTAAGACTTCAGCTTTTTCTATTCTAATCAGTCTTGATTTTGAATCTGTGCTTTCATAAAAGAAGATTGTAGCGAAGTTGATCCAGAAAATTTCTGTAACTTCTCCTTGTCGATGTTTTTTTGACTGATCATTAATATGTTGACTAAGAAAGCATAGAAACGTTATTTGGCTTTCATCGATTTACCGTATTCAGGTATAATAATTTTTGCAGACGATCTTCGTCCTACAACTGTTTTAAAGCCTTCAGGATCATCTGTATGAATTCCAATAACCTTTTTAGGTTGTATCTCACTGACAACGTTTCTTATTTCTTCTCCAGAAATATGACCTGATGCATGCGCTTGAAGCAGTGGTAAGTTAAAATGATCTAACCAGTTTGTCATTCTTTCAAAATCAATTTCTTGTTCTTCATCGTGAGGTTCAGAAAGTGAGTGTATAAAACGACTGCCTTCTTTGGGCTTAATGTCTATTAATTCATGCAAGTCATAGAAATCGCAATAAAGGACTATTTCCTTTTGTTTTTTTATTATATCTTTACACGTAACAATATTTTCATAATTTAAGTACTTATCTTCCCATTGGGCGTAATCTTTTTCTATTTCTTTAACATCATAACCATCTTCAGTGATTAAACCCCAGCCTGCTCTATGAAGGTAAATCAAAATCGATTCATCGTTAATATCTGGTACTGAAAAGCCTTTGTCTGCCTTTAATGTTTCCAATAGAAATGCTTGCTTTGTTGTAATGGCCAGTTTTCTATCATTCTCTTTGCAAGCATGAATAAACGAGTTCAATCTATCTGTATCTTTTCCAGGAAAGTTAGCGATAACTAATCCTTTAGTTTTTTTTATGTATTTACTGACCTCTTTCCTGACCTCATCCTCAGTGAAACCTGGCTTTTCTCTTATCCTAGTTCCTTCACAAATCATTATATCAGGTTTGCATTCTTTTGCTTTCTCTATGAAGTCTCTGGTCATATCACCCCTTGTTCCATGAAGCCTAAAGTCACCAGTATAAACAATACAACCTGAAGTTGTATGGATAATTAAACCATAAGCACCCGGAATACTATGATCTACATGTATTGGCTCGATGTCAACATCATTTACTTTTATTGTCTTACCAGTTCGGAATGTGTTGAAAATCCTTTTGTGCCTTGGTCTTCTTCTCCTATCGGCAAAAGCCTCTAAATAGGTATGGAAATCCATCCCGAATCTAGTAAAGCTTGATGTTTGTACTGCTTTTAAAATCAATTCACAGGTTTCACCACAGTAAATTGGGACATCTTTATGAAGGAAAGAAACATCCCAACAATGATCGGCATGTGCATGTGTCAAGAACACACCATCTATGTTGGGCTTAGTAGTTGGTTCACGATCCATTTTAATAAGGTAATCGTCCCTGTAAATTCCTGGAATATCTGGTAAAATACCAAACTCAAAGTAATCTCCTAAACCGCTAAATTTTCTTGGTCTTAGAAAATCACCATAATACTTTTTAGATGATGCAAAACTAAAACCAAAATCAAAAAAGAGTCTTGTGTCATCATCCTCTAGGAAAATTTTATTACCGCCAACCTCGTTGACTCCACCATAAAAAGTCAATTTTGTCATAATCATCATCAAATTACAATTCACGCTCTAAGGATAAAACTGTATTTCTTTAGTACCCAACATTCAACTCTAAGGTGTAATATTGTCTGCAGTTTTAGACTACCAACCACTAATTTGAGAAGTTTTCTTGTATATAAGTTGTTGGTTTGATTTTTGGCAAAATAAAGGATAATGTCAAAAATTAGAAGAGAATTAAAACGACAAAATATCTCCTCAAGTTTTAAATAAAAGAAATGAAGTTATGTTGTAACAATTCAAGAATTGAATAAAACATAGGGGGATGGTTATGACCTCCATAACAGTTTATGATGGGGCAAATACTATCGGAGGAACCAAGATTTTTGTGGAAAACACAGTTGGACAAGTTTTTTTTGATTTTGGTACTAATTTCGCTAAATATAGTAAATATTATGCTGAGTTTCTTTCTGAGAGAAGTGGAAGAGGGATCTACGATCTTATCAAGCTTAATATGATTCCAAAGCTCAACATTTATCGCTCGGATTTGATACCAGCTGATCTAAATATTAGTGCTTATCCCAAACTTAGTATAGATGCTGTGCTTTTGAGCCATGCCCATCTTGATCATTGCGGAAATATAGCTTTACTGGATGAAAAAATACCAATCATTGCATCTCCTCTAACCATAGCGATTCTTAAGGCTACCAGAGATGTTAGTAGAGGATCGATGGGTAGTGAAATTTCATATTTTACACCTAGAGAGCCTTTTGATGATGATACACGTATTTTATTGACGAAAAGAAAGACACCTTATCAAGGCAGAAACTTCATATGTACGGAAAGAATGTCCGAAGAACTTATGGCGTTTATGAGCGATAGACCTGGGTCTGAAAGTAAGCAAACAAAGGACTTTGATCCTGGAAAAATGTGCGATATGAAAGATCATGAACTCCCTTATAAAATCGAAGCCTATGAGGTTGATCATTCCCTTTACGGTGCTACAGGATATGTAATGCGAGGTGACTCTACCATAGTTTACACTGGAGATATAAGACTACACGGAATGCATAAAGAGGATTCTAAGAACTTTATTAAGCATGGAAAAGATGCATCAATTCTTATAACTGAAGGAACCCGGTCTATCGCGAGTGATGATTACGCTAATGTATCGGAAACTGTAGTTTTCGAAACTTGTTTAGAAACTATCGAATTCGCGAAAGGTCTTGTAATTTCTGATTTTTCAGCAAAAAACTTTGAAAGGCTTGAAACTTTTGCTAATATTGCAGAAAAAACTTCAAGAGAACTAATCGTAACACCTAAAGACGCTTACATGCTTCATGCATTAGAGTGCGCCGACGGAGTATGTAGATTACAGGATCTTAAGATTTATAGAGAATTAAAGAGAGGACGCCAAAAATGGGAGAAACTTGTTATTCTTGATAAATGGGGCGAAAATTACGTTGACCCGGCAGAAATCTCAAAAAATCCTGAGAATTACATTTTATGCTTCTCACTTTACGATTTGAAACATTTACTTGATATGAATATTGAAGATGGTTGTTATATTTATTCTTCTAGTGAAGCAATCTCAGAAGAACATAGTTTCGACTTTGTCAGGCTGTGTAGATGGCTCGAGATGCTAGGGTTAAGAATTTGTGGGCTCAAATTAATTGAAGAGAGTGGAGAAATCGTTCCAAAATTTGTCAAAGGTTACCATGCTTCTGGACATGCTTCCATGGACGCTTTGAGATGGATGATTGAGCAAATAGATCCAGATATTGTAATTCCTGTACATACGTTAAGCAAAGTTTGGTTTGAGGAGAATTTTGAGAACACGGTAGTTTTGCATGATGGTGATTCTCATCATCTTTGATGCAGAAGGAGGCTATTAGTTTGAAAGAAGATATGGCTAAAGAAATTGAGTCTTCGACTGAAGCCGAAAATAAAGAAATTATTGTTTCAGATTATTTAGTAGGCCTAATTGATATGGTGTTTGCTGTAGCAATAGGTGTGAGTATTGCTCTCGTTTTCGAGGAAAATGTATTTTTACTACCTGGTTTACAGGTAATAACCACGACTTTGTCGCTTATAGCAGCTTATACAGCTGTTGTTTTAAGTTGGATTTTTTATCATAGGATGATCATAGATAATCACTATCGGCTTGATACGTCATTTTGGGCATACATTAGATTTGCAGTAGATTTTGTGATAGTCTTCATATACATATTCTTAACGTTGCGTATTGATGGCGCTTATTCAGCTCTAGAATTTTCTATATTTTTAATAAATTTTCCAATAATATTCGTTCTTTATGCTTTTGGAGGATTCATTAGGGATCTGGAATATAAAAAGAATGTTAGTTTTCCTGGCTTATCTTTGATGTTCGCAGGACTCTTTGCTATAATTTGGTTCATTAATTTTTATTGGTCTATCTTAATGATAACTTCTCTGGATCTTCAACAGTATTATTTGTTTTTGCAATGGGGCCTTTTGATATTGACAACTACATTTCTTATTGCATATCGACTTAAGAGAAAATGGAGAGAACTTGTAGCTAAGAATAAGAACAAGCTTAATATTGGAGTAGATGTAGACGGAGTTCTTGGCGATCAGATTCCACCGATCTTAATGAAAATTAATAAACAGTATGATCTAAATCTTTCCAAAGAAGATATTACACTTTGGGATTTACCGATCAAAGATACGGATATAGAACAAGAAATTGAAAGTGCATTGCTCACCGAGGATTATATAATGGATATGCAACCCATGGATGGGTCAAAAGAAGCGATGTCATACTTATCGAAGAAGCATTTCGTAAAAATAATAACTTCAAGACCTAAGGAAACAGAAGATGCCACATTAAAATGGCTTCGTTCCCATTTCAACTTTCACGAATATCTTGGAACGCAAAAACGTGATAGAACTGTTTCATTTGTAAATGTTGAAATACTAATAGATGATAATCTCCCTAATATAGAAAAGTTTTCAAGAAGTGGTGGTAAGACAGGAATACTATTTTCACAGCCTTGGAATCAAGAGCGCAATAGTATTGAAGATTTAATCAGTTCAGGAAAAGTGAAGTGTTGTAATGGCTGGAAAGAGGTAATGGAAGCAATCAAGTCCTTTGAGATTTAACTAACGACGATTTTCATCGGTTATTTGATACCAACTTTTTTCTTTATGGCTTGCCAATCTTGTTCTTTCGGTGTGGCAGTACGATCAATGAAGAAATCTAGTTCAGTACTTCCATGATAATCGCTATCTAAAACCAAACCAGAGAATTTTTTTTCAATATACATAATTCAAAAGTGTAGTCTGTTTTGTTGTTTCATTTTGCAGTAAATTAGAAAATTTTATTCCAACAAGTCGTATTTTCCTCTTTTTGTTTGAAAATTCTTCAAGAAGTTCAGTAACTATTCCCATAGCTTGTTGCTTATCTTGAATAGGATATGATAGTGATTTACTTCTTGTAAATGTTTCAAATCCTTCAAATCTAATTTTTATAGTAATAGTTCGATAAGATATGTTATCTTGTTGTAATTTTTTGTGTATTCTATCATTAAGCGTTTCCAAATTAATAAAAATATCATTAAAATCATCAATATCTTGATGAAACGTTCTTTCTTTGCTAATAGATTTTCTATTATGGTATTCATTTACAGGCCTTTTATCAAGACCATGTGCAACCTCCCATACCCACTTACCATATTTTCCAAATAATTCTATCATCTTGGGTAAAGGGGTGCTTAAAATGTCTCCAATCTTATTTATTCCTTTTTCATTATAGTATTTCTTTGTTTTTTTACCAATACCTGGAATTTTTGTAATGTCCATGTTTTCTAAAAAGTGATTGATGTCTTCTGGTTCTATGACTGTAATTCCATTAGGTTTATTATAATCAGACGCAATTTTGGCAATTGATTTAGTAGGAGCACATCCAATAGAACATGTCACACCAATTTTGTCATATATCTCTTCTTGTATTTGCTCTGCAATGCTTTTTGCTTGTTTGAAATTAGAACAGTTTTCTGAAACATCTAAATAGGCCTCATCAATTCCTCCTCTTTGAAAAATGAGTGAATAACCTTGGATTATTTCCATGACTCTATCTGAAGCTTCCTTGTATTTATTGAAGTTAGGCCGAACAAAGATTGCGTCTGGGCATAATCTATATGCTTTAGATATGGGCATAGCTGAATGAATTCCAAATTTTCGTGCTTCATAAGAACATGTAGAAACAACACCCCTTCCCTCTCCCCCTTTAGGATCTGCTCCAACAATCAATGGTTTATTTTTATAATCTGGGTTATCACGGGCCTCAACAGCAGCATAAAAACAATCTAGGTCGATATGAAGTATAAGTCGATCCATTCTTGCCACTGCTCGCATTTTAAGCGATTTTTTATAATCTAAAATAGTATCTTTTGTCGATTTAAAGTGAGGGAGTCTATTGTGTAATTGATGAAAATAATGAAAAGTCTATTGATCTAGGTTCACTCAACCTACGCCAATTTTACAGTATAATAGTCTAGGATTGTATATCCTAGGAAATAAAATTCAAATATAGCTTAGATCATCAATATATCTGGAGGGATAAAATTAATGCATAAGTTTGCTGACTTATCAGAAATGGATGTAGCGAAATTAAGGACTCTTGAGAATGAGATGAGAGGAAAGATTCTTCTGGCATATAAAGAAATGAAACCTGCTCAGTTGACCGAAGAACAAATTAACAAAGTAAAAATTCTTGAAAAAGAATTGGGCGTTGTTATAGTGGCATATGAGTGATTTCCCGGCTCTACTCTCAGTTCCTCACTTTTTTGCTAAAAATTTTGCAACTCTAAGCTGTATACCAAAATATGGCAAAGCTAAATAAAATAACGCCAATTAAGAAAAAACTTGGCTTGCCTTTTTATATTTGACTTTTAATGTTGAACTAATCATTTTTGGGTGTTTTAGTTTATCTCGCGTGGTTTTAGAAAAAGATTAATTAGAGTGTTTTGTCATTTATTGCCTAAGAAAGGTTTCAAAAGGAGTATCAATATGAACTAATTGAGGATGCTGTCTATGGAAGAAGAAGAAAAAAACCTTTCGCCAAAAAATCGCGCAAAAAAAGAGTTAGAAGACGCTTTTATTGCTGCACTGGATAAAATCAAAGACTCAAATCATGTAGAAGAACAGATGTCAGATTTACAAGTAGAAAATGAAGCAATAGACACAAGATCAGATCTTAAAGAAGAGGAGACTAAAGAAGTTGATGTAGAAAGCATCAAGAAAGAGACAGAAGAAGGTACAACAGAGGAAGAAAGTGTAGAAATTTACAAAAAACTAACGCAGTTACGTGGAATCGGTAATAAAACCGCTGAAAAACTAGTGGAATTTGGCATCACATCAATTGAAGACATAGCCGCGCTTGAAGTGGATATGATTCCTGAAACGCTAGATATATCAACAAAATCGTTAAGGACAGCAATTAAAAATGCACGAAAACATCTTGAACGAGAAATCGAAGAGAAAAAATCAAGAAAGATAGAAGAAATAACACTAGATTCACAGGAAGATATCTCAGTAGAAGCAATGGAGCTAATTACTCAAGAGGAAGATTTGGAAGAAGTCTCGGAATCAGAACTGATAAACGAAGGATTAACAGAAACACTAGAGAGACCTTTAAAAGATAATGCTTCCACAGAAGCACCAAAATCAGATTGGAAAGCGGAAATGGATCAATTCGTTGAGTCTACAAGAGATGATATTAGATTTTTTTATGATCAAATGGCTAAATTTCATGATGCTATCACAGAAATGAGAAGTTCTTTTCATGCACTTGAAATTGAAATGAATCAAATCGATGAGAAATTAAATGAGGTTTTAATAAAGAAAGTTAAAAGTGATATTGACATAGCAAAAACCAAAATTGAAGAACTTAAAAAAGAAGAAATTTCTAAGACTATGCCTACAGAAACAATGGAAGCAATAAACTCAAGTGAAGAAAGTGTAAATATCGTAGATCCAGTAGATCTAAAAGATGCCAAAGTAAAATCTAAATCTATTAAAAAAATGAAAAAAGTAAGAGTAAAAATCCCGTTTGATGAACTTATACATAGATTAAATGATGTAGGACTGATTCGAGGAACAAATGAACCCTATTTTACGATTTGTGAAATACTGGCCAAGAAAAAAGAACAAGAAATGAATTATGATGCTCTGTTTATTAAGTCGCAATTACCTCCCCAGACGTTTTCAGAGATTATTTTTGATTTATCAACTAAGAAGATTTTAGATTTCGATGCAAAAACAGACATAGTTAGTATTCGGACTTCTAAATAATATTGTCATTGCTGTTAATTAAGAGAATTTATTATTTGGGCTTAACTCCATTTTCAAACGAAATTAGTGAGAAAAAATGAAAAAAGAAGACTTCAAAAAATCTATTATTCAGTCTGAACACCCAATTAGCAAGTTAGTTGATTGGTGTTTTTCCCTCATTGATGAGGGTTTATCAAGGGATGAGGTCTCCACAAAGATTGACCAGTTTTATAGAGAATATGGAAGTACACTTAAACAAGATGTCAAGCCCCACATATCTCAAATCCTTGAGGAAATTGAGGATTTCAGACCTTACAAAACAGAATTACTAAATACTTTAAAATCTGATGAAAAGGTTGATGCTTTAGTTGACATGGTGTATAAGCTTTCGAAAAGAGGTCACTCAAAAGAAGTAATATATGATATCTTTACGATGCTTCATTCTTATGTGTATTACAGAATCGAGACTGGAGATACAGAATTTAATGAATATGATGCTGACTTGATTGGTGATGTTGTACTTGATGGACTCTGGGGTGGTGGTTGGGATAAAGGCAATAGGTTATTGCCAGATGAACCAGATGTGGCAGAAATAAGATTAAAAAGTACTGAAAAAGGTTGAATACCGCTTATATTTTCCATAAATGTAGAGTTATGCTAAACAGACATAATTTCTTCTATACAAGAATTAATTGGACTTTGGTCATTTTTTCTTGAAGAATGCACCCTTTCCAGTAGGACATATCTCTCGGCAAATGTTACACTTGTAAAGTGTGTATCCTTTTTCATTTGTAACGATAGATCGGGGTCGGCACTTTTTCTGATCAACAGTTATACCATCTAAAGCATCTACCGGGCAAGAGTCAATGCATAAACTGCAGTTTTCAGGACAAAGTTTGGTATTATCGATGATAGGATCCGCTTCCAGGTCGATATTAGTTAAGACTGCACCGATGATAATCATGTTTCCATATTCTTCATTAATCACAAGAGTATTCTTACCTAATATCCCAAGACCCGCCATATATGCTGCGTGCCGCATTGAAAGAATAGCTCGCCCATACATCCTATCTTGTTCCCAAAGCTCATATGGGTCATCTGAAGGTATTGGGATGGCACCATAACCCATGTCTTCCAAATAGTAAGCTAACTTAAGTGAGAGCCGATCGAGTTCTAGGGGCAGAAAATCATTGTAGTGGCTATATGGCACACAAGACGTTGAGTTTAATAGTCCAATTGGAAGTCTTTTTGCGCAAACAATAACTGATTCACATTTTGGGTAAAGATCTAAAGGAGAAAAACCCCTTGGGGCATTCTTAAATCTGTCTACAGGCGCTATTCCGCATAGATTAGCTCCAAACTCGATAGCTTTTTCCTTTATCATTTTTGAAGTTATCAATTCAAATCACTCATGGAAATTTTTTTAAATTAAATCACTTTCACATTTATCTTTTTGCTTTATTTAATGATTTCCGATATTGGTAGGCTTTACTTTCATATCCTATCGCTTCCCAGAAGTGATGAGTCTCTTTTCTATAGAGATCTGAGTTCAATTCAATGGCATAGCAACCATTTTTTTCAGCAATTTCCTCGGCAAACCTTACCAACTTTGTTCCAATTCCTCTTCTTCGATATTTTTCGTCAATTATCAAATCTTCGATGATCATTGCCCTGCCTCGATAAAAAAGCGTTATGCGAAAAGTAAAGTCTAAAAAACCAATGATTTGACCATCAGATTCTGCTAAGATAATCCCAGTAGCAGGATTTCTGAGTAATCGATAAAAGACATCCTTGATCTCCTGTAAAACTTGAAAATCAGCATCAGCACCATTAATTTTCGCGAATGGCCATAATTGCTGTAATAGAGGTAAACAAGCATCAAAATCAGTTTCATTGGCATTTCTAAGTTGCATGAATCTCACCAATGTGATTAAAAAAAAAGAGTTTATTCTATGTGCATCTTTGAAGCAAATTTAACAATCAAGAAGACAACAAAAGCTATTATTAAGAAAGTGATCAACGATCCTATAAAATGTCCAATTCGGAACGGTCCAACAACAATTTCTTCCCATTGTATATCAGGAATGACTAATTGTATTATTGGCATAATCATATCGTCAACGAGTGCTTGAATCAATGTGCCTAAGTATATAGCCATAATGAAGGCAACTGCTAATCCAAGAATTTTGTATTTAGAAAGAAACTGTAAGAATTCTTCACGTAAATCTTTTGGTGGTGGCGGTGGAGGTTTAGGTGTTAGTAATTTTCTAATTTCCTGTAATTCCTTTAATATTTCATCTTCTTTTGACATATACATCACGGAGGATTATTCTATTGTTTTCATTTATTTAAACTTTTAAGAAAGCAATTTCTTATTCCAGAAGCTGATTGGTATTTTTTGTGAAGATTTGCAATTTTCCACATCCAATAAATTATAATAGAGAGTAAAATTTGATGCTTTAAAATGATAAGGTGTATAGTTGAGTTTAGATACTCAGGAGTTAATAAGGAATTCTTGACATTCTAAAGATGCCCAGCAAAGATTTCCGAAGATCGCGCCCGAAAGTTTCACTCTTAGTTCTTCATGCGGATATTACAAGACTCATTTAAGAAGTATGGTTTTTGTTTTATATGGTTTAAAGCCAAATAATTGCGATTTTCCTAACGAAGAACTAGGGGCTTGCGAATGATGTTTGCGGTCCTTAAATCAAAATTTTTACCGATAAATAAATAGAGATTAGAAGAACTAACGACAAAAACAATAAAAAAACAAAAGAAACTTAAATAGCCGATTTTGATGAAAAAGCACTTTAAGAAAACAGATTTTAAAAAATGTGTGATTTTATCGTTAGATGTTATCCTTACAAATGTTAGTAGGAATTTTGACCGATAATAAATAGAATTTTAAAAGATAAAGCGATAAAAATCAATTAGACTAAAATAAATTATGACAATTTATTTTTAAAAATTCCTTTTTTCAAATCTAGTAATTAATTGGATCTATTCAATATATTGATTTTAATTATAACTAACTGCTCTAAGTTTCTTCTCATTCAATAAGAGTAATAATAATTCGATAGATCTCCTCTATGGACTTAATCGCATAATTTAGTTTATCTTCAATTGCATTCATTCGGCGTTTATTTTCTTGATTAACGATACCAACAGTTATTGCTTTTACGAGATATGCTGGAAGAATGTCGATGGGTCGATCGCCTACCACCATACATTCATGTCCTGAAACACGTAGTCGTTCCAAACAAATTTTTAAATGTTCTTTTTTATCGATTTTGTCAAAATTTAGAAAGACGTCATCCTGAGTAACTATTACGTCAAAGAAATGCGTTGCATTTGAATTTTCTAGGATTTTATCCACAATGTGAAAACGATTTATTGTGAAAATTCCCATTTTTAAACCAAGTTCTTTCACTTGTTCAAGCGTTTGCAGAACCTCTTGACTTAAAGAATTTGTTAAGGCATCTTGGGTGAAGATTTTATTTATCAAAACAAGAACTTCTTGTTTTAAATTAACGAAAAAATCCTCAGGTATATTTTGGGCTGATAAATCATTTTTTGCAGATTTAAGCAGTTCTTCAATAGAAATAAAATTCTCACTACTTATTTCTAATTTAAGTCCAAATTCACCGATTTTGTCGGTTATGTATTCAAAAACAGGCCTAAGGTCTACTCTGAGTGGCACTAACACGCCATCCCAATCGAATATAACTGCTTTGAGTTCAGACATTTATATCCTTCACCGTAATATTTCAAGACAGTGACTTTGTGATCTATTAATAGAATGATGGAAATATAAAAGAATTGCGTAATTAATTCTAATTTTTTTTTATCAGTTCAATCCTTAAACCTTTTTAATTTAACTTAGAATAGGTGCATGATTGCAATAAAAAGCGACTATTTAAGTTGATTTCAATGGCACCACATCTAAAGATATATAGATGTCAATAGATAGTTATAGTTTGCCATAGAGGTAGTTATGAAGTTCGTAGACTTCCATGCGAAATATGGGGGTCTAATAGAAGCGCGTCCGCATTGCAGAGTTAAAATTTGACCGATAATAATAAGTAATTAGATAAAAAAAGCGACAATAATCATTAAGAAAATTAAACGTAAATTTGTTGTCTCATCTATTTGTGCTTCACAATTTCGTTTGCTCAACTTGTGAACTGTGATATGTCTATGGTATTGTCTATCGTATTACGTAGTAGATTCTCTTTACTTATCAAAATACTGGTTTTTCGGTTCTATATTGCATATCTTTACTAAAAATCACAAAATAATGAGTTTCATTGTATAATAGTGGTTTTTGAAAACCATCCGCAATCATTTTTAACTCATCTAAGGAATCTACATCAATAATCATAAAATCCTCATTATTGGAATAGTTAATCGAATTAATTTTAACCGGATAAATGAGACACTTTTCGCATTCTACGTTCAGTTATACCACCTCATTTTCACGTCGTAAAATGGTATATAAGATCAACGCTTTTATAATACTCAAGAGAAAACAAGAATTTTCTCTCATAGTACAGATAACCACTATAAGTGAGAGATAAATGAAAATATTTTCAATAGCAGAGTTTTAATTTATCCAAAATAGCTTATAATTCTTGAAGAAGATTTAGTGTAGTTTCGGTGCCGATAAAAATAAAATACGGCACTCTATAGATAATAGTCTGCAAGCATTCTAGAATATGAGAGAAAAGATTTGATTATTCTATTCGAAGGAAAAAAGTTATTATTAGAGTCGGGATACTAGATATGAGGGGACTTAATGAGCACGGAATTCAGTTATGAAGAACTTAGTCGTGTTCTGGAATTCCTAACTGAAGGAAAATCAGATGAACGAATTGCAAAAGCAATTGGGAGATCTGAACAGGACGTAAGGTTCATCACGCGCGCTATTAGAAGATATCTAGATACAGGTTATTTGAATGAAGACGAAAGGGACCTAGAAATGCGACTGAGGAGTGCACTTGTCAGATATTTTAACCTAGATCTCACTCGATATTGACAATTGTTGCCTAGAAAAAGCTAAAATCGTAAAAAGAACGATTGATACAGATTCTATACTTTTATTAGAATGTCAATAACACTAGAAGGAAGGATCTCAAATACGAATTGAATTTACTGTAAAAGGTCGTCCACCAAGAAAATATGGGAATAAGTCAATGTGGGCGAGAGATAGTGAGACACCTTTTATAGTTCCATTGAGAGAAAAAGCCCTCGAAGCCAGATCAAAAGTTGGTATTGACAATTGTTTGTGCTTTTTAGTTGCCTTAGAACTTACTATATTCATTCCTAAATCTTAATTAGAGTCTGCAGGTGATCTTGACAATTTTATCACAGGAATATGTGATGGTCTTCAAGCAGCGGACTCTAAGGTTCTTCCCTATATACATCCAATATTTCAAGAACCAGGAAGAGAATGAATAAATCCCAGATATGCAATTCTTATTGAAAACGATACGAAAGTGGTGTCCATTACTGCTAAAAAGGTAGTTTTAGAAGATGATCAAGAAATGTACTATAAAGTCGCTATTAAACCAATTTGAGAATTACGTGAAATGGGCATTCATGACATTAACTTTCTGACATTAACTAATCTTAATCACACTAGTGGTCGAATAATGAATTCATTTTCTTTTTAAAGTGAAGACTGTTTTCAAAGAAGGTAAAATCTTTAATTATTGCTTTTGAGAATATAATTAAGTGCATATTTTACAGTAAAATCACTTTCGGAATCATTGTGAAAGTAAAAAAGCGAGGAACTTATATTTAGTACTTGAATTTAACCTCCGAGTCTATAAAAAATAAGACAAAGGAGGGTAATTTATGGATCCAGGCGGAATGTGGCCATTTTAACTAATTTTGTGACACCTCTAATTCTTAAACTAAGAAAACAAGCATTTTTGGAGAACTTTAGCTGGTAAAGCGTTTCTTGCTTTAATCAAAGACTTTTTAAAAGGCTTGTTGGTTATTTTTTTTTATTTTCTTTCGAATATTATTGAATTACGTAAAATGGGACTTTCACGAAATTCAAATTCTATCTTGGAATTTGCTAAAATCCCTTCCATTTAGGTGTTCTTTTTTCAAGAAATGCTGAAATCCCCTCTTGGGCATCGTATGTGGCGAGATTTAATACGATTGTATTGATCGCATAGGCATATGCTTGTTCTTCTGTCATATTCATCTGCTTATAAAATGCTTGCTTTCCCAAACGAACGGTTAGAGGACTTGACTGGAGTATGGGGTCAATCAATTCTTGAGTAATGGCTTCAAGTTTGTTTTTCGAGGTTATTCGGTTTATGAGACCAAATTCAAAAGCTTCTTGGGCAGTGATAAAACGTCCTGTAAACAGCATCTCCAAAGCACGTTTTCTACCAATGTTTCGTCCTAATGGGACCCCTGGAGTAGTGCAAAACAAGCCAATTTTTACACCTGGGGTGCTAAATTTAGCTCCATCTTCAGCAACTGCGAGATCACAGGCCGCGACAAATTGACATCCGGCTGCCATGGCATATCCATGGACTTGAGCAATAGTTGGTTGCGGGATTTTTTGTAACCATATCATCATTTTACCGCACGTTTCAAAAATCCTCTTATACTGGGTAATTTCCTTACCAACCATCTCCGAAAGATCGTGCCCTGTGCTAAAACAAGGTCCAGCACCTTTTATCACAACAACCCGGATCTCTTTATTTGTTGATATGTGTTGTAATGCATCAACCAACTCTTCAAGAAGCTTCAAGGATAATGCCTTTCGTTTCTCAGGGCGATTTAATACGATTTTTGCTACTTGCTCTTCATATTCAATTAAAATTTCTGTGTATTCGACTCTATCACACTCCTATCCTGATGCTCAAGAGGCATCTCCAAAACTCTTAATTTTGGTGATTGGTTTTCCGATATTTAATAAAAACCCACTTTTTTTATTCTTATAAAATTTATTAGAATGAAATATAAAACCATTAAATACTCCAGATCAAATGAAAATGCCGGATATAACAGAAAGGAAGGGATATTTAAATGATAAGACACAAGAAAGACCCTTTGCTTGAGCTTGGGGATGAATTGTGTCAGGATTCTTGATTTTTTAACTTTGTGTTGTGTTTTGCGGAGTTTATAAACCAGGATTGAATACACACTATGAGAACGTGTGGTGTACATTAGTAATCAGTTATTTTAAGTTGTGTGGAGCACTCCTGTCATGGTAACTAAGAACCAACGGATCACAGCTACCTTGAAGGACACTAAGGCGCGTCGTAAACACATGAGGCGCCGGGTTTACACCGTTAAACTTGACCGCTCGCACTTAAACCACGATTCGGTAACTCGCTTACGACTTTTATTTGTAGAAGCTAAATGGTGGTATAATTATAGTGTAGGGCATTCTGACGTGTTTTCCATCAATGATAAAACAAAAGAAGTGCCGGTAAAGGTGAAAGACCACTTTGAGCTTCGTCCATTGAGGTATTTATCGTCACA
>SMTZ1_10000725_pt1 | contig 31662 bp, 26 predicted proteins | sample DeeMarSWOR136_30_FD_25667 | JGI IMG/M metagenome (IMG submission 25667) | reverse complement strand
CGATGAAGATCCCAGCAGTTTTCGATGATCAGGTCGGCGCCCGCCTTCAGGAGAGAGTCCCTCGTAGCCTTGTTCTTCGCCTCACCCTGGAGAAAACCGATGGCCAGGATGTCCAGCTCCTTCTTTGCCGCTCCCGCTGCCAGCATATCATCGACCACATCCCCCACATACCCACATCGGGGGTTAGGTATTCCGATCTCTTGAACAACCCTCAAAAGCGAATAGGGGTGAGGTTTGGTATAGTTCACTCTCCTCCCTGTGGTTCGAAATATTCGGATCTCCTCTTCATGACATTCGTCAAGGGTAACGACACTTTCAAAATAGGGAAGGAGGTTGAACCGCTTCAGGGCGATTTCCGCTTCAAATCTTGGTCGACCACTGGCGATTCCTAATCGAGACCGCTTTTGAAGCGAAGATAAAAGCCTTTTTGGAATGATTAGCTTTTCCTGGAGATAGAGTCCCCGTTTTGTATAAAAAAGAGGAGGGAGATGATAGCAGGAAATAAATTTCTTTCCGAGATAGACCTCCTGGAAAATTCGTTTCACGACATTTTCCTGATTCAGATCTCCATCTCCATAGACCCATCCCTCCCATGAAGCCTTTAATGTCCTACGGACTCCTTTTAACCCTCCCCCTTCGGATTTAACTTTTCTGATAAAAGGAGCGAGATTTTTCTTCCCGATGAGGCGGGCCATATTCATGTTAAAAGTGGAGGGTTGTGTTTTAAGATAAGAAACACCCTCATCAATAGAGAAGAACCTTTTTCTTTTCGAAAGGGGTGGAACGTTACCGATGGAGAGAAGATAAAGAAGGAGACCCGAAGTGAGATCCCAATCATTATTAAAACCACCTGCTGATTTGAAGAGAGCGATGTCTTGTTTGCTCACAGGGTCTCCCTTTCCTCTCTTAACTCCGAGACAGGTTTCAAGGTAAATCTGAACGGTTCGTTGAATCGTCTCCCGGTAAGATCGCGAGACATCAATCAGAACGCCATCCATGTCGAAAATGAGTAGATTCATCTGGGTCTCCACTCAATCCACAATGAACAAAATCCCCCAAACGCCCTCCGTTTCGCATCGGACCGATTTTGCTAAAGGGAAGTTTAGGGGGATTATTTTCCTATTATAATTAACATTGAATTCTTTGCAAGCCTCTTTTATGATATGTTGCGCTCAGGAGGGGTTGTCGAGTGACGGGAATTGAATATAAAGGGAAGCGGATACCCTGCCGTCTGATCATCTTCGATAAAGATGGAACGTTGATCGATTTTACGGTTACTTGGGTTCCCCTGATTCGAAAGAGGGTGTCTTTCGTTTTGAATGCTTTAGGGACGAATGATCAGGAATTGGAAGGCTTCCTTCTGAAATCGTGGGGAATCGATCCTGCCAGCGGAAATATTGATCCGAGAGGTCCCTGCCCGGTTTCTCCAAGATCGGATGAGATCATCATTGGAACGATGGCCTTATACCAGAAGGGATATCCCTGGGACGAAGCCAAGCAGTGGGTAACCCAGGCCTTTGACCAGGCGGATGCAGATAGCGACTGGAGAAAAAAGGTAGTGCCGATCGAAGGCATTCAGACCTTTCTCTCCCGGCTAAAAGAATATGGGTTCTATACTGCCCTGGCCACCAATGACGAGCGAAAAGATACAGAAGCCATCCTGAATCACCTTGGCATGGAAGGCTTCTTTGATATGATCCTTTGTGCGGGAGAGGTGAATCCACCCAAACCCCATCCCGAAACCATTTTTGCCATTTGCCGCCAACTCGGCGTAGATCCAAAAGAGGCGGTGATGGTGGGGGATTCGGTGGCCGACATGATGACAGGGAAGAGGGCGGGGGTTGCCCTAACTGTTGGAATCCTCGAAGGAGGGGTGACGCCGAAAGAAGAACTTAAGAAAATTGCAGATATCGTCGTGGATTCAATTCGAGATCTGATTTTCTACTCTTAGAAGGTTTTTGAAAGGTATTCACCCCAAATCCCAAATTCCAAATTACAAATACCAAATAAATTCCAAATTTCAATTTCAAATGACCAAAAGAATTCTTTGTAGATTTCGGATTTCGGTCATTGGAATTTGTTTGGGATTTGGTGCTTGATAGGGGTATTTTAAAGGCGTTACTAAAGTCCCCTTTGTGGGCTCCTTCTCTTCACGCCATCACCCCATCTCCCCAGCACCCCGTCTCCCCACCTCCTCATCTCCCCATCCCCTCAACTCTTTACTTTGGCATTCTCCGGATCATAGAGTGGTTGTCTTTCGACCGTTGCTTCATACCTCTTAGCAGCCACCTCGATCTGCAACCGGGTACCGGGTCTGGCATAGTCGATCGGGAGGTATCCATAAGCGATGGGCTTCTTGATGGTGTGGCCGAACCCTCCGCTGGTGACGATGCCGATAACCTTATCCCCGTCCAGAATCGCCTCTTTTCCAACAGGCATCAGAGGGCCTGTATGGATGGTGAGACAGCAGAGCCGACGAGTAATCCCTTTTTCTTTTTGAGCCAGAAGGGCTTCTCGCCCGATAAAATCGCCCTTGTTCAGTTTCACACAGAAGTCGAGTCCAGCCTCAAAGGGGGTGTACTCTGGAGAGATATCTCCACTCCAGTACCGATAACCCTTTTCGAGTCGCAGCGAGTCAATACAACGGTACCCTACATTCTCCAGGCCAAAAGACTTTCCTGCCTCCCAGAGGGCATCGTAGACATATAAGGCATGCTCCATTGGCATATGGAGTTCCCATCCAAGTTCACCGACGTAGGTGATGCGGAGGGCAAGGACAGGGGCATATCCAATGGTCATGAGTTTACAGGTCATATAGGGAAAACCTTGATTAGATATGTCGTCCCTGGTTAATTGCTTCAATATATTCCGAGCCTGAGGGCCACAGAGGGTGATACAGGCCTTGGAAGAAGTCAGATCGTTTAGAGAAACGGACCGGTCCCCAGGAAGATGTTCCTGGATCCAGCTCAGATCATGCTTGATGAAGGCTGTTCCCGTCACAAAATAGAAGTGATCTTCAGCAATTCGACTGACGGAAAGGTCACATTCAATCCCACCCTTTTCGTTCAGCATCTGGGTATAGGTGACAGAACCAACAGGTTTATCCATCTGGTTGTCAGTGATTCTCTGGAGAAAGGGAAGGGCCCCGGGCCCTTTGATCTCAATCTTTCCAAAAGAGGTCTGGTCAATGATCCCGGCCTTTGTCCGGACGGTTTGGTGCTCCTTTCCGACATGTTTGAACCAGTTAGGAAGTCCCCATCCTAAATGATCCTTTGGGGGCACTCCCTTCGGTGCAAACCAGTTAGGCCTCTCCCACCCTGACTTTTCTCCAAAGATAGCCCTCATCCTTTTGAGGCGATGGTAGAGAGAGCTCATTCGCAGGGGCCGTGCAGATCTCATCTCCTCGTAAGGCCAACTCATGGAATAGTGGTGGGCGTAAACTTCAATGGCGCGATCTAAGGCGTATTTCTGGCTTCCATGGTGAGCTCCCAGTCGTCGGATATCCAAGCGCCAGAGGTCGAGACTGGGTTTTCCTTCGATGATCCATTCAGCCATCATCTTACCCACTCCTCCACCTGCTGCAATTCCATGAGCACAGAACCCAGCGGCCACGAAGAAATTTCTTACTTCTGCTGACTCTCCCATGACAAAGTCGCCGTCTGAGGTGAAAGCCTCAGGACCATTCAGTAAGGTAATGATCTCAGCTTTGCCGATGGCAGGTACCCGTTTCATTGCCAAGACAGAAAGAGGCTCAAAGTGTTCATAATTGGATTTAAGAAGTTTTTTCGTAAAATCTCTTGGGATCCCATCCAGGCCCCATGGAATTGGATTATGTTCGTATCCTCCCATAACGAGCCCACCCACCTCTTCACGAAAATAGACTAAGAGGTCAGGGTCCCGCATGGTGGTCATCCCCTTTTGGACTCCTTTAATAGGCTTGGTGATGATATACTGATGCTCCATGGGAATGATGGGAATGGAGACCCCCACCATTTTCCCTATCTCAGGAGCCCAAATGCCTGCTGCATTGACAACGATTTCGGTTTTAATCTTCCCTTTATCTGTCATTACTTCGTGAACGGCTCCGTTTTTCAGCGTGATGCCGGTTACTCGAGTGTCAGTATAAATTTCCGCCCCCCTTTCTCGCGCCCCTTTGGCCAGGGCGTACGTCACACCACTTGGATCAATTTGACCGTCCGTTGGAAGAAAGGCAGCTCCTACAATTCCCTTTTTTGTCATGACTGGAAAGAGGTCGCAAGCCTCTCCAGGGCTAAGCAGTTCCATGGGGAGGCCGAAGGTTTTGGCCATCGCTGCAGAACGGCGAAGTTCTTCCATGCGATCCTTTGATGAAGCGATTCGCAAACCACCGACCTCGCTCCAGCCTGTGTGCTGCCCGGTCTCTTTTTCCAGGCCGGAGTAAAGTTCAATGCTGTATTTAAGCATTTTGGTGATATTGACGGAGGCACGCAACTGGCCGACCAGACCGGCGGCGTGAAAAGTGGCTCCACTCGTCAGCTCTCCTTTGTCTACTACGACCACATCCTTCCAGCCCATGAGCGTCAAATGATAAGCAATGCTACATCCCGTAATACCCCCTCCAATGACCACCACTTTTGCTTGATCCTTCATCCTTCCTCTCCTCCGAAAAATAATCCCCCCTTCTGCCCCCTTTATGAAAGGGGGGTTGGGAGGGGATTAAGAATGACTACTCGTGTAGACAGCACTAATTTAAAAATAGATTTTTGTCAACAGTAAAGCATTGACAAAGAATATTGATTTCGATATAAAAAGTCTACGTACTGCAAGGGGTTTGAATTTTTGGTTTTAGGGAAGGGAGGTGGTGGAAGCTAAGAATGCAAGGAGGAGAGTTATCAAAGTAGCGGTCACCATAGAGATAAAAAGGAGGAGAAATGTATGAAGAAAAGATGGATGATTTTAACGATTAGTGTTGTGATAGCGATGTTTCTTGCCGGGGCAGTCATCGCTAAAGACAAAGTAACAGTCTATACCTCATTAGAAACAGATGAAACGGTAAAATACCTGGAGGTGGCCAGGAAGGACCTTCCGGACCTCGACATCGATATCATCCGGCTTTCGACCGGAGAACTCGGTGCAAGAATGCTGGCAGAGAAAGACAATCCTCAGGCCGACTGCATTTGGGGATGGGCCGTGACCAATACGGAGCAATTCATTCCCCTGGGGATGTTACAGCCTTATAAACCCAAAGGAGTTGAAAAATTAGAAAAAAGATTTGTCCATCCCAAATATTATTATGTAGGCATCGACATGTATATTGCCGCCTTTTGTGTTAACACGAAGGTTGCAAACGAGAAGGGACTTCCCATGCCGAAGGGATGGAATGATCTGCTCGATCCAAAGTTTAAAGGCCTCATTGCCATGCCTAATCCTGTTGCCTCTGGGACCGGCTTCTTACAGGTAGCCAGCATCCTTCAGATGTATGGAGCCAAAGAAGGGAAGGAGGACGGGTGGGAATTTTTGAAGAAATTGGACAAGAACATGGGCCAATATATCAAAAGTGGTTCGAGACCGGCTAAGTTTACAGCACAAGGAGAATTTGCCGTAGGCTGTTCATTCGATTTTGTCGTTGGGGAACTGAAGAAACAGGGATTCCCAGTGGAGTTCGTCTTCCCAGTGGAAGGCGCTGGTTATGAAGTGGAAGCGAATGCACTCCTGAAAGGGGCGAAAAATCCAAAGGCGGCTAAGAAATTCCTAGATTGGGCCATCAGTCCAAGCGCCATGAAGGTTTACTCTCAATTCAAACTGGGTGTGACGCTCCCAGGGATTCCCACAAGACCGGATATGCCGAAATTGTCAGAGATTAAACTCTACGACATGGATTTTGCATGGCAGGCAAAGAATCGAGATGAGATCTTAAAAAAATGGGAGAGTCTCTTCTTGAAATGAGGAGAGAAGCTACTTCCAGGGCATCCTGCTTTCGCCGGATGCCCTTTTTTATTGCCTTTGCTCAATGGGAGTGGCAGCGTTTTCATAAGAGGATTGACTTATGTTTCAAATTCAATTAAAAACCCTATTTAGATAGGTGAACAGCTAATCTCGTCGGAAGGAAGGAAAGGATGGGAAGGAATCTCAGGCTGGAGAATCTCACGAAGAAATTTGGAAACCTGGTTGCTGTGGATCATATAGACTTAGAGATTGAGGAAGGGGAGTTCATCTGTTTTCTGGGCCCCAGCGGATGTGGAAAGACGACCGTTTTGAGAATGATCACTGGGTTTGAGACGGTGACGGAGGGAAAGATTATTTTCGACGGGAAGGTCATCAACGATCTCATTCCTCAGAAGAGGGAGTTTGGAATCGTTTTTCAGTCGTATGCCCTCTTTCCCAATATGACGGTGGAGGAGAATGTTGCCTTCGGTCTCAAGGTGAGAAAGATGTCCAAGAACGCCATCGCCGAAAGGGTGGACCAGATGCTTGACCTTATTGGGCTGAGGGATTGGAGGGATCTCTATCCTGCTCAATTAAGCGGGGGACAGCAGCAGCGAGTTGCCCTGGTTCGGGCCCTGGCGCCCAATCCTCAGGTCCTTCTTCTCGATGAACCCCTAAGCGCTTTAGATGCAAAAATTCGGGTACGCCTCCGGGCAGAGGTGAAACGACTCCAACAGGAACTCAGAAAGACGATGATCTATGTCACCCATGATCAGGAAGAGGCTCTTTCCATTGCAGACCGGGTGGTGGTCATGGAGAGGGGTCAATTTCGTCAAGTGGGGAGACCCATCGATATCTATAAATTCCCCGCTTCCAGCTTTGTGGCGGACTTTGTAGGGACATCAAATTTTTTCAAAGGTCTTCGAAAGGAGGATCGAATCCGAACTGAAAAGTGGGAATTTAAGGTTTCCCAATCGGCCTCTTTCTCCGGGGCAGAGGTCTTCCTGGCCATCCGACCGGAAAAGGTAGAGGTCTTTAAGCAGGGAGAACCTCCCGGCCATTTAGAGTCCTCGAATCTCATCTCAGGAAGGATCGATGTCGTTACCTTCTTGGGAGCAGCCGTCCGATTGGTCATCAATATGGATGGAGAAGAAGTGATTTCCGACGTGATCGAGAAGGAATTTGAACAGAGACAATTGAGACAAGGAGAAAGGGTCTTTCTCTATTTCCCGCCCGAGGCCTTTATTCTCTATCCAGCGCAAGAGGGTTCTTGATGAACCGGACAGATGTCTTGAAAGATTACTCTACTCCATCCACTCTACTGAGCGATCGGATGCTCACCGGAATAGTCATGGGATTCCTCCTCGCCGTCATGACATTCTTCATGCTCTATCCGGTTTATGACATTTGCCGTTTGAGTTTCTTCAAAGAAGGAGTGTTGTCCTTAGAAAATTACGCCGATTATTTCACCAATGCGAGAATCTTTCGATCCTTAACCAATAGCCTCTATGTCGCCTTCGTGACCACCGTCATCACAACGGTTATGGCCTTCTTCTTCGCCTACGGATTGACTCGGACCACCATCCCAGGGAAGGGGATCTTCTACACCATCTCTACGTTTCCCTTAATCGCACCCTCTATCATCCAGGGATTAGCGCTGATCCTTCTATTCGGCCGAAACGGCCTGGTGACCCGTTATGTGCTTCAGACAGATTGGAATATCTATGGAGCCACAGGGATCATTGTAGCAGAATGCCTCTACTGTTTCCCGAATGCATTGTTCATTCTTTATACCACTCTCTCTGCGGTAGATACTCGTCTGGATGAGGCGGCCCAGAGTCTGGGGGCGTCGGCCCTGAAGACATTTTATAAAGTCACTCTCCCTGCAGCGAAATATGGCATTGCGAGTGCGGCGGCATTGGTCTTCAATCTCACGATTACTGACTTCGGTGTTCCGGTGGTCATCGGAGGAAATTATAGTGTCTTGGCAACAGAGATCTACCAACAGGTGATCGGGATGCAACGGTTCGATTTAGGGGCTACGATCAGTGTCATCCTTCTCATTCCATCGGTCGGAGCGTTTCTGCTAAACTATTATCTGACCAAAAAGAGTTATGCCCTCATCAGTGGCCAGGCCCGGCCTTTTCTTCAGCCCTCCCGGACTTTCAAAAAATGGGCCTTCTCCATCTACTGCTGGATTCCGTGCCTCTTCATCCTTATCGTTTTCGTCTCCGTCTTCCTTGGCTCCTTTGTCAAGACCTGGCCCTACGATTTCTCTCTCACTCTTAAACATTACAACTTTCCTTCGTTAGGTGGGCATGCTCCCCTCTGGACCAACTTCTGGGCTTCCGTTTTGAAAGGAGAATGGCAGTCCATCATTGCCTATAAATATGCTCCTATATGGAACAGTCTATGGGTTTCCGTTCTGGTGGCGATTGGAGGTGCTTCTCTGACGCTTCTGGCGGGGTACATTGTTGAAAAGAAGAGGCCGAAGGGGGAACAAGTTCTTTACACCTTGAGTGTATTGCCGGCTGCCATTCCCGGAACGGTGATGGGTCTAGGATATATCTTGGCGTTTAACAAACCCTACTATTTTTTCTATGGCACCTTCTGGATCATCATTATCAATATCATCATCTGCAATTTTACTCTGGGTACCCTCTCCAGCATTGCCAACCTTAAACAGATCGACAAATCGATTGAGGAAGCTGCGGTGAGTTTAGGTGCAAATCCCGTCACCACATTTACACGGGTAGTCTTCCCCCTCACCAAAACTGCCTTTTTCTCCAACATGGCCTTTTTCTTCATGAGAGCCATGACCACGATCAGCGCCGTCATCTTTCTCATCTCAGCGAAGGTTAAATTAGCGGCCATTGAGATCATCTTTCTTGACATCGATGGTCGGACAGCGAGTGCCAATGCGATGTGTACGATCATTATCTTCCTTGTGGTGGGGATGCTGCTGGCCATGCGGTTAATTACCGGAAAGGCAGGATTGAAAGGGATGGGAGGCTCTTGATAGGAACGATTTAAAATTGCAAATTGTGAATTTCAAATTTCAAATGAATACGAATATTCAATCGTAAGTATAGAAAAGAGACGGATCTATTTTGAAGATGCGGTGAGGTTCAATCCATGCCAGAAATGTTCCATCTCGAAGCGGGTGTTCCCAAATACATTCAAATTAGCAATTGGCTGATGGGGATGATCCAAAAAGGACGCTATTCGATCCACGATAAATTGCCCTCGGAATCGAGACTCGCGGAGCTCTTCCGCGTCAATCGAAACACGGTTCGCCAAGCCATCTCAGATTTGGTGATAAAGGGCCTGGTGCTGAAGAAGAACGGTGTCGGTTCCTTTGTCATCGGCAGGAACTTTCAACCGGTGAAATATACCCTCCAACATATCTCGAGCTTCACGGACGATATGATCCGAATGGGCATTGTTCCCCAGACGAAACTCATCCATCAATCTGTGATTGAAGCTCCTTCTGATGTCGCTGAAAAGTTGATGCTGGGAAAGGAGAAACTGGTCATCCTTACGGAACGACTGCGGCTGGGAAATCGAATCCCTTTAGTTATTGAGCGGAGTTACCTCCCTCACAGGGAGTATCAGGCGATTCTGAAAGTGAGGCTGACGGGCTCTCTTTACCATCTCTTGACAAAGAAGTTCCACGTCGATCTCCATCGATCCATCCAGACCTTCCGTGCCGTCGCCTTCTCAGGGAAGGATGCCAAGTTACTGGACCTTCCCCCTCGATTCCCAGGGATTTTTCTGGAAAGTATCATTTACGATTCAAAAAACATTCCTGTGGAGGTGCTTCACGCGTTTCACCGGGGGGATAAATACGTCTTTGAAGTGGAGTCGGGCAGATATCGGTACGATCTGGAGGTCCTGAAAAAATCTTGACTTATATAAAATTTTTTGTTACCTGTATAGATAGGTAGCCAGGCAAAAAAATCAAACCCGAAGCACGAAATCCGAAATTCGAAGCAAATCCAAATGTTCAAAATAGCAAAGCCAAACTAAGAGAGTAAATAGAGTTTCTGAAATTTGGTCCTTTGGATTTAGTAATTGTTTCGGATTTCGATATTCGAATTTCGAATTTTTTCTGGTGAGGAGGATTTCATGAGCGATCTCAAGCGGTATTTGGTTCCATGGATGGATCAAGTCAAACCTTATGATACGGAGGATCTGTTGATTGCTTGGTCTCGACCAGAGCTCAAGCGGATGATGATCAATGAAAATCCAGTCCCGCCGTCGGAAAAGATTGTCCAGGCCATTGTCGAGGCGGCGAAAATGGGGCACCGCTATCCCGACACTGGACCTCGCATCCGATTGAAGATTGCCAGGCGTTACGATTTGGGGTCGGAGAACGTTTATATCAGCCATGGCTCTTCGGAGATCATTGACATGATCATGAGGTTGTTTGTAACCCCTGGGGATGAGGTGCTCCTTCCAAATCCCACCTTCTCCCTTTATGGCATCCGGGCGAGGGCGGTTGGGGGAAAAGTAGTGGCCGTCGATATGACCCCTGATTTCCAGTACGATGTCCCGGCGATGCTCCGTGCCGTCACTCCACGTACCAAGGTGATCATCATCTGTACCCCGAATAATCCTACGGGAGATTTCATTCCTGATGACGATCTGTTGAAGATCGTCGAACTCGGCATTCCCACCCTGATTGACGAGGCCTACCTGGAGTACCATCCAGAACGTGAATCGAAGGCCCCACTGATTCGAAAATATAATCACATCATGGTAGCCCATACCTTTTCGAAGGCCTATGGATTAGCGGGGATCCGGGTCGGATATGTCTTGGCGGAGGAACACCTCATCCAGTATTTCCGGAAGATGCAAATTCCCTGGAACACCAGCCTCCTTTCCCTGGCGGCTGCAGAGGCCGCGTTGGACGAAGAAGAGGAGTTGAGAAGGAAAGCAGCATATAACAATGCTGGCGTGGAGTATGTCTGCAAGGAGCTCTCAAAGATTCCCGGAGTAAAACCTTACTATTCTCACGGCAATTATGTGCTCATCGATGCTACCGATGCCGGAGCAACTGGGAAAGCGATTGTGGACTACGTCTTTGAGAAGGATGGCGTCATGCTGAAGTACTTTTCCCCGCTTCATGGAAGGGAGGGTTTTTTCCGGATCAGCCTCGGCACCCATGAGGAGAACTCCCTCTGTGTACAATCCATCAAACGGTTCTTTGCGAATCGAAAAAAGGAGGAGAAGAAATGAAGAAGAGCCCGCTTGAGCGTTTGATGGAGACCCACACGGGTCTGGAGATCTGGTGGGATTCTTCACCTTTGATCTATTCGGCCTGGTCAGAGGGACTGTTGAAGAAAGCCTCTCAGGATCGAGTGGGAGTGCTTCGAGAGGTGCTCAAGAGGCTGTATGATCCCGAGCATCCTGAATTGGCCCTCTTTCGTGGGGTGACGACCAATCCTCCTCTCTCCCTCCAGGTGATCAAGGCGCGGGAATCTTTTGTGACTCAGTTGGTGGATGATCTCATCGAGAAGGACCCGTGTGTCGACAAGGAGTCTCTTTTCTGGATGACCTACAAGGAGATTGTTCGGCGGGGAGCCGAAATGTATCTGGGGGTCTTTCAGCGCTCTCAATATCGATATGGGTACCTTTCCGGTCAGGTGGATCCGAGAGCGCTCACAGACAAGGAGAAGATGGTCGCTCAGGCTCTGGAGCTTGCCAGCCTCAGTCCAAATGTAATGATAAAGGTTCCGGGTTCAAAAGAAGGATATGAGGTCATCAAGATCCTCACCTCAAAAGGCATTTCAACGAACAATACGCTTACCTTCGTCCTCCCCCAACTGATGGCCTGTGCCAAGGCCGTCCGCGAGGGTTTGGAGATTGCCAAACAAAATGGTGTGGATCTCTCGCGTTGGAGATCGGTGATCACCCATATGACGGCGCGCTATGGGGATCTAGGAGACTTGAGAAAGGAAGCTGACTCTTTAAAGATTGATCTGCAAGAGTCGGATGTCCGTTGGGCTGAGTTGGCGATCTTCAAAAAAGCCTATCGGTTGGTGAAGGCGGGAGGTTATCCCAGCAAGATGTTGATCTGCTCCATGAGGATCAGTCCCATCCTGAACGGTAAGAAGCATTGCTGGCATCTTGAAAAACTGGCCGGTGGGGATATCGTCTTCACCTGCCCTCCTTCCTTTATCGAAGGAGTGATGGATTCTTTCGATGAGATAGAGTTTAGATCTCAAATCGATGAGGAAGTTCCCAAGGCTGTTTTGGATAAATTGCTGAGGCTCCCTTATTTTGAGAAGGCTTATCATGAAGATGGGTTGACCCCAGATGAATTCAACACTCACCCTGCCCTGATCGCCACGGCCAGCGAGTTTTCGAAAGCCACAGAAGGGATGGTGGAATTTGTTGCCAAACGCTTGGCGGCCAAGTGCGGTTAAGCGTTCGTTTCCTCCCGGTGGTGAAGGCGGTTGACCTGAACGTGCCCCGTCCCGCCTAGGCGGGATAGGTGGGGTCCCTGCCGGCAGGCAGGAAGGGGCACAATATAAAATGAGATTACCTTGCCGGGTAACCCCGGCCTGTGCCTGCCTGCCGGTAGGCAGGGGCGGGGAGCTTCAAAAAGGGGGGGATTGCGATGATCATCGGCGTTCCGAAAGAGATCAAGAACGGTGAGAAGAGAGTATCCATGACCCCTCAGGGAGTGGATGCCTTGGTCGCTCACCATCACCGTGTCCTGGTGGAAAGAAGAGCAGGGGAGGGCAGCGGTTTTTCCGATCATGAATATGAGAAGGCCGGGGCCTTGATCATTGAAAGGAAAGAAGAGATCTGGGAAGAGGCCCAAATGATCGTCAAGGTGAAGGAACCCCTGGACCCAGAATTTCCTTTGATGAGACCGGGCCAAATCCTCTTCACTTTCCTTCACCTGGCCGCAGATGAAAACCTGACAAGAAGGTTACTGGAGCGCCGGAGTATCGCGATCGGTTATGAAACCGTCCAGGAGGTAAATGGTTCGCTTCCTCTCCTGCGTCCAATGAGTGAAATCGCCGGACGGGCTTCCATCCTTGCTGGAGGTATGTGCCTGGAGACGGCCTCTGGAGGAAGAGGGGTGCTCCTCTGTGGGGCATCGGGTGTCCCTTCTGCGAAGGTGGTTATTCTCGGCGCCGGAGTTGCAGGGTCCAATGCCTGTAAGGTGGCCGTGGGTATCGGAGCAAGGGTTAGCATTCTCGATGTTCAGTCGGAACGATTAAGTTATCTCCACGACATTACCCAAGGTCACATTACCACCTTCATTTCAAACCGGATGACGATCAGCGAAGAGATTGCGGATGCCGATCTGGTCATCGGAGCTGTTCTCATTCCCGGTGCACAAGCTCCGAAACTGGTAACTCGCAAAATGCTCAAGAGGATGCGGCAAGGCTCTGCCATTGTAGATATATCGGTGGATCAGGGAGGATGTTTCGAGACCACCCATCCCACCACCCATGAAAAACCTACCTATCTTGAGGAAGGGATCGTCCATTATTGTGTGGCCAATATCCCTGGTGCCTACCCACGAACTTCGACCTTTGCGCTCACAAATGCAACATTCCCTTATATCCTTCAAATTGCAGACAAAGGCCTAGAAAAAGCGATGGTAGAGAATGACGCCCTGAGGGCGGGCCTCAACCTGATCGACGGGAAATTGGTCTGCCTGGGCGTCGCTGAGAGTTTTGGACTCGCCTACGTTTCCAATCCTTTTGATTGATCATCCCCTTTTTTTAATATATCCGGCCGCTGCAGACAGGGGCGAAGTCCGGAATTCGATACTGGATTCTTAATTCCAAATGCCAAAATCCAAATGTCAAGTCAATGCCAAATTCATAAATGTCAAAAATTTCCCTTTTCGTCATTCAACATTTGAGCTTCATTTGAAATTTGAGCTTTGCTATTTTACATTTTCGCTTACCCTTCCTCTCTCGTATTGCCTAATGAAACCACCCGATAGGTGGTCACAAGGGGAACTCTTTCCTTGAAAATTACTTCTTGATATGGTAAACCCCCTTAGAAAAGGTAGGGTGATCTTCTTCCTTTGAAGCCAATTAAGATCGTTTTCCGATATCCCTGTTCACCGTGGTGAAGCTTTCAAGACAGGGTTAAACAATCCTATCTTTCATCTTTCTTGATACTTCGACGGCGCTAAACCACGGCCTTTCGGACGGGGTTAGAAGCGCCGCTCAGTATCAACCCTGAGCAAGCCCCGGGCTTTAGACCGGGGATAGTCGAAGGGTTGATTCCATAGGTCAAGCTCCCGGCATCCCCCAAGCAGGGTCATGTCAAATGAATGGTAAAACTCAGCGACTAAAATGCCAAAAATGTGTTGATATTTTAGTCCATCACTGTAAGTGAAGGGCAGGGTAGTGGAGACGTCTCCAACAAGAAAAATGACCGTAGCGATTGACGGTCCCTCAGGTTCTGGAAAGAGCACAGTAGGGAAGGCGTTGGCCAAGCGACTGGGATACCTTTACATCGATACGGGAGCAATGTATCGAGCCGTTGCACTGAAAGTCAAGGAAGAGGCCGTGGGGCTGGAGGACGAGTTGAAGCTTTTTCACCTGGCTTCTTCCCTTCAACTCACCTTCGTTGGTAAGGGGAAAGAAACACATGTTCTCTGTAATGGGGAGGATGTGACCGAGGTCATCCGTTCTCCTGAAATTAGCCGTCTCGCCTCAGATATTTCTAAGAAGAAGGTTGTGAGAGAAGCTCTCGTCCAGAAACAGAGAGAAATGGGGAAGGGAGGAGGCGTCGTCCTGGAGGGAAGGGATATTGGAACAGTGGTCTTTCCAGACGCGGAGATTAAGTTCTATCTTGACGCCAAGGCAGAGGAAAGGGGAAAAAGGAGATTTAGGGAATTGATGGAAAAGGGGGTCAAGGTCAATTTCGGCGAGACCCTTGAGGAAGTACAGAAAAGGGATCATAATGATATGAGTCGGGATCTCTCTCCGCTTAAGAAGGCGGAGGATGCCATTTTCATCGATTCAACTGAACATACGGTTGATGAGATTGTGGAAGCAATGGTTCGAGTCGTCCAAGAGAAAATGAAGCGTTTCGAGTGATGAATTATGAATCAACTTTTTTGCGTAAAGGCATTGTGGACAGGACAGATAGACAAGTAATTTTCTAGGGAATAAGATGAAACTTTACATTGCTAAATCGGCGGGGTTCTGTTTCGGGGTCAAGCGGGCCATAGAGTTGGCCCTTCAGGCGGCCCAAAAAAATTCTGAAAAACTTTACACTTTAGGTCCTCTGATCCATAATCCCCAAGCTGTAGACCATTTGAAAGCCTCGGGCATCAAGGTAAGGGACCGTATTGAGAAAATCCCTGGCGGAACAGTGATCTTTCGATCCCATGGGGTCTCCCTGAAAGACCTCAAGAGGGCGAAGGAGAAGAAACTACACATCGTCGATGCCACCTGTCCCATTGTGAAAAGGGCCCAGTTCTATGCAAACTACCTTCACCGGCAGGGGTACAACTTGTTGATTGTTGGGGAGGCTCACCATCCCGAGGTGGAGGCCATAAAAAGTTATCTGGACAAAGGGGTCGTCGTGGACGATGTTAAAATGGTTGAGAAACTAGGCCCTTGGGAGAAACTGGGAATTATCGCCCAGACGACCCAGTCATTCAATCTCTTCAAAGAGATCGTTGCCGCCTGCCTCGAGAGAGCGAAGGAGGTGAGGGTCTTCAATACCATCTGCCATGCCACCATGATTCGCCAAAAGGAAGCACTGGAGATTGCCAAGAAAGTGGACTGTATGATTGTGGTGGGCGGCTACAATAGCGGAAACACTCAGAGGTTGGCGGCCATCTGCCGGGAGATTCAACCCCGAACTTATCACATTGAAACAGCTAAAGAACTGGTCCCAAGATGGTTGGCTAGGAGAGAGAGAATTGGGTTGACTGCAGGAGCCTCTACACCTTCTTGGATCATCAAGGAGGTAGAGCAGGAGATACGTGATCGCAAGGGACTGTAACAGGTTGATAATAATAGAGATTTAATTTAGGAATTAATGCTCTAAAAGATTTGTAATTTTTGGTAGACTGTGCTATAAATTCTGGCGACAAGAAAAATCCTGCCCTGTGTCAGTGGGAATAACCTTTTTAATTAATTAAGATAAGAGCCCCCTTAACTCGCGAGGTTGGAGGGTCGCTTTTTACGGATAAGGAGATGTGTCACTTAATTCACCGTTAGGAAAGGGGTTTCTGAATGACGAAGGAGAATTTGACTCCTGCAGATGAAGAGAAAGCAGGGGCTCCTGATGGAGGAGAAAAGGAAACTAAGGAGGTTAAAGAATTCCGTCAAAGGGATGACCATGAGGATTTTAAGACCCTGTACGAAGGAAGCTTAAAGACCATTGAGGAAGGGCAGATTTTAAGGGGAACGGTGCTTGAAATCACTCCTGATCATGTGACGGTGGATGTCGGCTATAAGTCTGAAGGCCAGATTCCAATGCAGGAATTTCTCAAGAGGAGCAGGAAGGTCGATGTGCAAGTAGGAGATCAGATCGAAGTCTTGATAGAGAAGAAAGACAGCGAAGAAGGTCTACTGATCTTATCAAAAGAGAAGGCTGATAGGGTAACCATATGGAGAGAGGTCAGCCGTTCCTGTCGGGAAGGGGAGGTCATGGAGGGGGAAGTGGTGTCAAAAGTAAAAGGGGGACTCTCTGTTGATATCGGAGGGGTCTTTGCCTTTCTCCCAGGATCTCAAATCGATTTGAAACCGGTCCGGAATCTCGATTCCCTGATCGGGCAACGATTGAAGTTTAAGGTGATCAAGTTTAACAGGAAAAGGAATAATATTGTCCTTTCCCGGCGTACGCTTTTGGAAGAAGAGCGGAAGCAGCTAAGAGACGAGACTTTAAAGAACCTCAAAGAAGACGAGATTGTCGAAGGAACGGTGAAGAACCTCACCGATTACGGTGCCTTTGTTGATCTAGGTGGGATCGATGGCCTTCTGCATATCACCGATATTGCTTGGGGGAGAATTGGCCATCCCTCGGAAAAACTCTCGGTGGGCGATCGGATAAGGGTGAAAATCCTGCATTACGATCGAGAGAAGGAAAAGGTTTCATTGGGATTGAAACAAGCCCTGCCCGATCCTTGGGAGACAGTTCAAGAAAGATATCCAGTAGGCGACCGGATCAAAGGAAAAGTCGTCAATATCACAGATTACGGCGTCTTTGTGGAGTTGGAAGAGGGGGTCGAAGGTCTCGTCCATATCTCAGAGTTGACCTGGAGCAAGAAAATGAAGCACCCCTCCAAAGTGGTCCACATTGGTGATGAAGTGGAGGTGATGGTTCTCGATTGCGATCCTGGCAAACGTCGGATCTCCTTGGGAATGAAACAGACCGAACCTAATCCATGGGCTCTGATTGAAGAAAAATATCCTGTGGGAACCAGGGTGATGGGAAGGGTCAAAACTATCACGGACTTTGGAATTTTCATCGGATTTGAAGAGGGGGTGGATGGGCTCGTCCATGTTTCTGAAATGTCATGGACAAAAAAGATCAAACATCCCGGTGAACTTTATAAAAAGGGGCAGGAGGTGGAGGCTGTGGTCCTCAATATTGATCCAAGAAATGAGCGTTTCTCCCTCGGGATCAAACAACTTACCCCTGACCCTTGGAAGGATGTGGCCAAGCGTTACCGAAGGGGGGAGGTGGTAACAGGGAAGGTGACCAATGTGACCGATTTTGGTGCTTTTATCGAGCTAGAAGAGGGAATTGAGGGATTGGTTCATGTGTCAGAAATCAGCCGCGAGAAAGTGGAAAGACCTTCCGATGTGCTGAAAGTCGGGGATGCGGTATCCGCAATTGTCCTTCACATTGACCCCCACGAAAGAAGGATTGGCCTCAGTATGAAAGGGATCGCGGAGAAGGCTGAGAAGGCGGAAATCGAAAAGTATATTTCGAATCTGGGCCCCCCAACCTCTACTTTAGGAGAATTAATTCAAGAAGAGATGGAACGCAAAAGCGGAGGATTACCGAACAAGAAAGAAGAGGAGTAAACCAGAAACAAAAACGACTCGTTCAATACTTATGGCAGAGGGGCTGCGAAATATTCTCAGCCCCTTTTTATTCGTGCGAATAGGCAGGATAAATTCCCAAGGAGTGGATGTTCAGCTTGAACGGGTCCTCTTTACGAAGACATCCTTCACGATATCCTTATCTAGGGCGAGGGTCGTTTCTCCGATTTGAAGGACATACGATGGATTTTTTTGATGCATCCGAAGGGTGCTTCCTGGGACAATGCCAAGAGTGCTCAGGCGGTCGAGCCTGTGGTGCGACCTGGAAGCAATGAAAACGATTCGGCCCTCCTCGCCCAATCCCAGTTCGTCAAGGGGGATGACGAGAGGTTTCATCTCCTTCTTAAATTTTGCACAACATTCCCCTCTCGGAATGGGTTTTCCATGAATGCAGACGGGTGGATGGCCGAGGAAAGTGCAGACGCTTTCCGTCACGCTCGGGCTTAGAATGTGTTCCAGTTTACAGGCCTCGGCCTCGAGTTCCTCTTCAGACATCTCAAAAATTTCAGAAAGGAGCCTCTCCGTCAAACGATGGCGCCGAATAAGTTCCCGGGCCTTCTCCTCTCCCCGTTCTTTAAGAACCATTCGATTCCCTTCTATTTGGAAAAGGCCGTCTCTAATCATGAGACGGAGGATCGATTTCGCCTCCACGTCTTGAGTTGTTTCTAAGAGTTGATCTAGGTCAGAGACTCCCTTTTCTCTGAGTGTCCAGATCAGTTCGAGAAGTTCATCTACCCTTTCCTCCTCAACGCCTTGCGTCGCCCCCCACATCCTTCGGTGAGGACCTCTTTTCTTGTCAAATTCTTCTTTCATGATTTTGCCTTTCTTTTCCAAATGGATGTTAGGAAATCGACGATGGCGGACCGTTCCTTGAAGGAATATCCGCAATGGGGACAGCATACTAAGTTACAGTTTTTTGAGAGGAGACATCCTTTGCACTTCATTGCTCCCTCAGCGAATTGCTTTCCACATAGAGGACACTTGAAGTTCGGTTTCATTCCATTCTACCCAAAGATCGTTACGCGGACCAGTCAGTGTTAAACAACCTGTAGAACCGTCTTAAATCCGAAGCACGAAATCCGAGAAATGTTTAACGGTTATCAGAAGATCAGGCTATCAGGCTGTGGGTATCAGGATATCAGGGCATCAGGTTTAAGAATTCCTTCATTTTCACTTTCCCTGATGTCTTGGTTTCCTAAGGTCCTGCGTCCTGATTTCCTGGTGCCCTGATTCCCTATCGAGATTTGTTTCGGATTGGTCCGAAACGGACGCTTCGCCCGATATTCGGATTTCGCATCTTCAAATTTTCCTCAGATTCCTATCCATTTCAAAACAAAATTTGTCATTCCACCCACTCCGAAGGCAATGGGAAAGATCACCACAGATATCCAGAGCGTTTTCCTCAGTCCTCTCTCTTTGATCATCATAAAGAACTGGGCAATGCAGGGAATGAAGAGGGTGATGGTGACAAGACTCACCAGGATCTGGTGAGAGTTAAGTTGACCCTCCTTGGCTAGAACGAAGAGACCTGCTGCTCCATAGTCTCTCCGGAGAAATCCAATAATAAAGGCTTCGGTCACTTTTGCAGGAAGACCTAAAAAATAGACGAACAGTGGTGTGGCCAGTCGTTCTAAGAGGTTCAGTGCGTCTGTCTTGTGGAGGATGAAAAGAATGAGGGTACCCAGAACAAAAAGGGGAACGGCTTCCTTCAAGTACCATTCGATTCGGGCCAGGGTCTTCACCACAATGTTGGAGATTTGAGGGATCCTTAAAGGGGGGATCTCTAGAATGAAATCGGACCCTTCCCCTGGAAGAACCAATGAAGCCAGATATCCCACCAGGACTAAGAGTGCACCGATGACCCCTATCCAGATGAGCAGGTAGAGGACAGGAAGGGTTGCAAACATTCCGAGGATGACACCCAATTGAGCGGAACAAGGGACCCCGAGAGCGAGAAGGAGGGTCACAATGGTCCTGTCCTTTTCCGTATCTAGGATCCGTGTGGTCATCGTTGCCATGGTGTCGCATCCAAGTCCCAAGACCATGGGCAACACGGCCTTACCGTTCAATCCCATCTTTTTAAACATCCTGTTGGTCAACACAGCCAGTCGGGGCAGATATCCAGAATCCTCCATGAGTCCGAAGATGAGGAAGAAACAACCCACAATGGGCAGGACGATTGCAATGGCGTAGGTGAGAGCCATGGTGAGAAGCCCATAGGGACCGATAAAAAAGTCCCGGAGAAATGGGATGGGAACGAATCGGTCAAAGAACTGAGTGATGTGTGGAAGAAGCCATTTTTCAAAAAGGGTTTTTTCTAAAAAATCGACACTCAGCTGAGCCCCGAAAACCCCGACAAACTGATAGGTGATCCAGAGAACGAAGAGGAGGATGGGGATGCCCCAAAAGGGATGAAGCGAAAGTTTTCCAAGGACGGCAGCAATCGTTTGAGGAGCCCTACCACTTAACGTCATCACCTGAGATAAAACTTCATCCACCTTCCGTAGCCTCGCCTGATTAACCAAGAATCCAAGGGGTTGAGCAAAAAGGGCTTGGGTTTCTTGACGAATCGTTTCGATCTGGGAAATCCTTTCTTCCGACAGGTTGTCATTGAGCCATTCTGTCAGGCTTTCGTCTCCCGAGAGGAGCATCAAGGCCAAAGAACGTTTAGAGATGGGAGCCTCAGGGAGGAGGGCAATGATTCGTGAGACGCCCTTTTCAATCACTTCTGGATAGACGACGGCAATTGAGGAACAAGATTCGACCTGGACATTTTCCTTGATCTTCTCCAGCCCTTTCCGTCGGGTGGCGACGGTCTTGAACACAGGAATGCCCAAGATTTGGGTCAGGGTCTGTGTCTGAATCTCGATGCCTCGACTTTTTGCCTCATCCCACATGTTGAGAAGGGTGAGGAATGAGAGGCCCATCTCGATGAGCTGGAGAGAGATGAGAAGGCCGCGACGAAGATTTTTGGCGTCGATCACCTGGACCAGGTGGTCCTGGCGTTCATGGAGAAGGACATCCCGGGTCACCCTTTCATCTTCTGACATGGGGATGAGGGAATTGATGCCCGGGGTATCAACGACCTGGAGCCTTTTTCCATGAGCCTCCATCGTTCCCGTGGACACTTCTACGGTCGTTCCTGGGTAGTTTGAAACAGTGACGTATTTGCCGGTGAGGTAGTTGAAGATAACCGATTTTCCCACATTGGGATTTCCCACAAGGATGATTTTCTCCTTGTAAGCCCCCGTGGGTTTCGTCTCACTGCTGGTGCAGGTGTCCATGCATCATCTTTTCCGCTTCGATATCCCTTTCTTAGGTCTGCAATCCGCACAGTGGCCATAGAGCTCCATCTTGTGGTGAAAAATTCTAAAACGATGCCGGCGGGCGATGCCGTTTTGGAGGGTTTCAAGGGTTTTGTCCTCAAACTCGATGATCTTTCCACACCCGAGGCAGATCAAATGATCATGGTGCCTCTTTTCCGAAGTAGGTTCATACCGAGTCTCTCCGTCGGCAAATTTCCTTTGAGCGGCCAACCCCAAACGGGTCAGGAGTTTCAGGGTTCGATAGACGGTGGTGTACCCAATCTTGGGATGGGCCTTCGCCACCTGGGCGTAAATTTGAGCCAGGTTTTTATGGCCAGGGGAATTGAGAAAGACATTGAGAATCTCTTCCCTCTGTTTGGTTGCCTTCAGACCCTTTGCAGAGATCCTAGATTTGAAGTCTGTTGTTTTAATGAGAGGACCTTTTTGAAATTGAATTTCAATTTCATTTTAATAGATTTCACCCCATTTGTCAAAGGAGCTAAAACATGTTAAATTTCCAGGTACGGAGGAGGCAGCATTGAACCATCCAACAGAAATGGATTTTTCCACCTATGAAAAGATCGTCACCCACAATGACTTCGATGGCATCGTGAGTGCGGCCCTCTGTGCATGGGCCTTGAAAGTCGATCGGATCCTTTTTGCCGGGCCCCTGACGATCACCAAATCCCAAATAACGATCACCGAGAAAGATGTGGTCTGCGATCTTCCCTATCCCCTCGAGTGTGGTCTCTGGTTTGACCATCATGAGGGGAATCTTCAGGAACTGGAGTTGAGGCGGCTTGATCTGAAATCGATTCCCGGTCGGTTCGATCTAAAACCAAGCTGCAGTCGGGTCGTCTATGAATATTTTTCCGAGAGAGTCGAGCTTCCCTCCTACTTTCAAAAGGCGGTGGAGGAAGCGGATGTCATCGACAGTTTTTCTTATGCATCAAAGGAGGAATGGAGAAAGGAGACTCCTGGGAAGGTGATCGACCTGACCTTGAAGGCCCGCTTTTCCTCTGCGGAGGACCAGGCCTCCTATATGAGAAATCTGGTTCAACAGTTGAGAGATCGCCCCATCCAGGAAGTATCGGGCCTCCCTTTTGTTCAGAAACGCCTCGCACAGTATCGTGAGGAAGAAGGGCGGATGCTCCGGATTATTGAACATTCTTCCTCCTTCCTTGAACAGGATGGTGCAAAAGAGATGGTCATCCTCGATCTCACGCCATACCAGCGGAGGCCTCATCTCATTAAAAATCTGGCGTTCTTAATCTACCCGGAGGCATTAGGGGTCTTGGAGGTCTATAACCTCCTCGATCGAGGCGTCAAGAGCAATCACCTCGGTTTTTCCATGTCCCTTTCCATTAATGGGAATAAAGGGAGCCATGGAAAAAATGTCGGGGAGATCATGCGGATGCTGAACATTGGAGATGGCCATCCCGGGGCCGCTGCAGGGACGGTACGCTGCAGTTCAAAGCAGGAGATGCTAAAAAAGAAGAAGGAGTTGTTAAGCCAGATCTTTAAACTCTGGTCTTCTCAATAGCTTTTGTGTTTACTATTAAATCTCGATGTCATTAGAGATAAACCTGGAAATGGGAATAGGGATAATTAAGACAGTTGGATATTGAAAAAGAGAAGGAGAAAGGAGCTCCGGTCATGAAAGAACTCGTCTCCATTTTAGCTGAAAAAGCTAAGAAGATATCAACGTTGGTGGCAGGTTTGGCGCTCATTTTCGTTTTTTGTTCCATTCCCGTCTCCCACGCTGCGACGGCCGAAGAGATTGATGCGGCTGCGGATGCGGCCTTGAAGCTTTTCGACCAAGTGAAAGGGGCGAAGGAATTGCTTCAAAAGGCCAAGGGGGTGCTCGTTCTTCCGGGAGTTTTCAAAGCCGGATTCGTGATGGGAGGGGAATACGGGGAAGGAGCTTTGAGAGTCGGAGGGAAGACAGTCGATTACTATAGCATTGCTGCAGGGTCCTTCGGCCTTCAGATAGGGGCTCAGAAAAAGAACATCATCATTCTGTTCATGGAAGAGGGCCCTCTTCAGAAGTTTCGGGCCAGTGCCGGCTGGAAGGCGGGTGCCGATGGATCAGTAGCGGCGCTCAATCTCGGTGCGGGAGCCACCATTGATACGACACAAATCAAGGACCCCATTGTTTCTCTTATTTTTGGCCAGAAAGGATTGATGGCAAACGCCACCATCGAAGGCGCCAAGCTGACGAAAATAGTTAGGTGAGACGGTTCATTTGGATAAAGAGGTGAAGCCCCCACAGGCTGAAACCCGTGTCTGGACGCTAAGCGCAACCGTGGTTCCTCCACATGCTTCGTAGGGGCTGCCTTCGCCGAAGCGGCTTCGCGCAGACAGGCGGAACCCTCCGAAGCATACTCCACTACGCTCATATGAGCTTCGTAGGGTACCCTCCACGCATTCAACCCCGGTCCCAAGACCGTGGCTTTATGCGTAGGAGGGTAGGAAAGGAGAGGGTTCCCCATGGTTAAGATGAGGAACCCTCTTTAAGAAAATTAAATTCCGAACAGAGATTCGTAGGCCTTTACACCCGCTTCGTATCCTGCCTTATCTTTCCCCCATTCTGTGTGGCACCCATTGCACGAATTTGGGACCACATTTTTTGGGTCTTTCTCGAACATCTCCAAACTCAACCTGGGTTTGATAATTCTAAAGTCGTGGTTGTGAATATCGCTAGCCTCTGCTGAAGCGGCCGTTTTCACCAAATGGCAGGAGGAGCATCGGCTGGTTCCCTTGGTCTCGGGTGCATAGTTGTGCTTGGTATGGATCCTGATGGCCCAGGCATTGGCAAACTTGTCATCTTTACCATGGCAGGAAAGACAGAGGTTATTGTTGTAATCGGCCTTGGTCAATTGGGATCGACTTGGTCCTCCATGAGGATTGTGACAATCAAAGCAGAGAACCCGCGCATAAAAATGACCACTCTTCTGGAAATCGAGCCACTGCTGGTGATGGGATTTCGAATGAGCTTGCGAATCTCCCCAGAGGCCGGGCTTAAATTGATAAAAGTTGGATAGGGACTCTCCTATGTTATAAGGTTTGTTGTCCTTGTCATTCCATGGGTATCCAAAGGTCCCATTTGGAACGCTCACGCCTCTCGAATGGCATTGACCGCAAACCTCCAACCCGCGTTCGTACGGTAGCTTCCGGGGATGGATGATGTTTCCTTTGGTCTTAGGAGACTTGATGTGTTGGGAACCTGGGCCATGGCATTTTTCACATCCTGTGTTCAGTTCTACATAGGTGGATTCGTAACCCACGTCAACCTTTTTTAACTCGAGCCCTGTATTGTGACAGCCAGCACAGCTCATTTCAAAGGATTTTTCGACGGAAGGCGTTTTCAAACTGCCATCTTCGTTGTACCAGTTCTGAAGGTTATAGGGGACCCAGCGAGAGGTCGCTTGGTTCCATTGGAAGGGGAGAATGTAATGGTGATTCCCAATCTTGACTTGATATCGTTGCTTCCAGCCCCACCCGCCATAAGTCCTCACCACAGTGTAGGTGGTCTTCTGAGAGGGGTCTTTTGCATCGACCAGTGTGGCTTGATGAGTTTGTGCAGGTCCGTCCTCCAATTCCACAATGACTTCCGGGATGTTTCCGGCTTTGAGTTTGAGGAAGCCCTTCCAGTCCACCACCAGGGTATCATTGGTGCGAGTTAAGATCTGCTGAGATTTGTTGTGGAGCGTGTCCTTCCACAACTCATAGATGGGCCGATGACAAGATATACATCTTTTGGAACCGACATAAGCGGTCTGGGCCATCACCAGTGTGGGAAGGAAAACAAATAACAGGAAAGGAAGCCCCAACACCTTTTTCATAACATCCATCCTCCTCTCTTTTCAAAGATTTGGCCGGTAGGTGCCCCCAAGGCCCGTCCTATGGGACGGGGGCAAGGGGCACAATATAAAAGGTAACTACCTTGCCGGGAAGCCCGGCCCTTTAGGGCGTGGAGCTTCACATGGTCCCTCGTCAGCTTTCCATTTTATAGGTACTAAGGATAGGCTAACAATCCTTTTCTTGCCAAGGCAATGTGTTCCTCTTTTTCGACATGGGGATGGTGGCACCGAGTGCAGGATTTAAGACCATTCTCCCGTGCAATCTTTCCGCCTTCCTGGGCATCTGCTCCCATCATCATCTCTTGATATTTCTCACCAGGACCATGGCATGCCTCACAGCCCACGTTCTTCTCTTTGTATGTCTTTTTCTCTGGATCGTATCCGGTCGCATGACAGGGGATGCATTTTGTTTTATCCTTTTCACCCTGAATGCTGACAAAGGCCTTTTGGGTCATGGGTGACTTTCTCCACGCATCGATATGTTTCTTGTTGAGGCCTTCGTGACATCCAATGCAAGATTCGGAGCCGACATAGATGACCTCCTCCTGGAGAAACAGAGGCCTCTGCTTGGGTGGGGCCTCGTTGGGCAGCATAGGGGCTGTCTTTTCCCAGCTTCGAACGAAGGCTACCAACTGATCGAGCTGTTCAGGGTTCAGCGGGCCTCCCTCCTTATCACCAAGGGCAACCATTCCTGTTCTGGGAATTCCGCGCTCTATGATCTTGTAAAGGATCGTGTCGTCCACATTCTTGAGGTAGTTCTTCGAGTTGATAGCCCTCATTCCTCTACGGGCGTCGCCTGTTTCCCCGTGGCACCTGGCACAGTGGGTCATGTAGAGAATCTTCCCTTTTTCAGCGGCCTCCACTCTCATCTTTTCGGCCTCCACCCTCACTCGATGGGGTTCCAAGAGCCAATAAATCGATAGAAAGACGGCTATGGCGACGGTCAATATGACGGCTGAAAATATCTTTTTTTCCATGAGCTTCTTTAACCCTTCACCAATTGGGAAGGGTCGAACTTTTTCCTTTCGATCGGAGTGGCTCTGTCAATCACTACGTTTCCTGCATGAATTTGGAGTTTGTAGAGGTCCAAAGGCCGCGGGGGCGGCCCCTCAAGTACCTCCCCATTTTGGTTGAATTTAGCACCGTGGCAAGGACACTCGAACTTTTTTTGCACTTCGTTCCAATTGACGATGCAACGGAGGTGAGTGCAGATGGCCGAAATGGCTAGAAATCCTCCCTCTGTTCTCAGAATGAAGGCTTTCTCCTTACGAAAGGGGATAAGCTCACCTACTTTAAAATCGCTTACTTTGCCAGCAACGAAAACCGTTTCAGCTTTGGGTCCCTTTCGTCTTGGCCAGAGAAAAGCGAGAGTGCCGAAGATTAATTCACCCACCATAATGACCGCCGCCCCGACCCAGGCGTAGCCCATCAGTCGTCTTCGAGAGATTGATTTTTTATTGGCCGTTTCATTTGTGTCCATTTCAATTCCCGCTAGTTAAGCTCTTGTGGATCTCGAGATTTCATTTTCTTAATTCTGCAATCCTCAATCCGCATTCCGCAATCCGAAATGGGTTTACTGCCATGGAAGGACAAAGCCCCAGTTTTCACCCCGGAAGAGGGATCCAATAACCGTAAAGATAAGAGCTCCAAAGATGAAGCAGGTGAATAGGAAAATCAATACATTCCGTCTCTCTCCACCAATAAAAACTCGATTTAAAAGAGAGCCAAACTTAGTCTTAGGTGGTTTATCGACGTAGGGAATGAGAAAGAGCCAGGCGATGATGAGCAGAGGAATAATAATGGCCGGAATCACGGGTTTATTTGTATAATGGATCAGCTCCTGAACCCCTATGAAATACCAGGGGGCCTTCCCTGGGTTAGGGGTGACAAGAGGGTTAGCGAGATCTTCCAAGGGGGCGTCAAAAAAGAGAGAGATGATCATAAGGACAAGAGTGACCGCCAAAGTGCAGATCGTTAACAGAATGATGTAATGGGGAAAGGACTCCACCATATCCTCAGGAGCCTTCTCCACCATTGGCGAAGTTCCATCCACAATCTCCATGATCCCATATGTTTTGTTGGGGTCTTTCACGAAGGTTTTATCGTTGTCTTTCATTACCTTTTCCACCTCGCCCATTTATTGCGGAATGCGGATTGCGGAGTGCGGAATTTCTTCATTCCGAAATCCGAATTCCGAAATCGGCAATCGGTTCATCAGAGCGGCCCCGATATCCCTCCATCCTTCCTCACTCTCCAGAAGTGAATGGCCATCAGCAGGCCAGTTATAAAAGGAAGAACGACGCAATGAAGCACATAGAAACGGAGCAGGGCTGCATGCCCAACTTCGTCTGCCCCCAGAACAAAGAACCGGATATATTTTCCAATGAAGGGTGTATAACTCATGATGGTGGTTCCCACAGTAATTCCCCAATAAGCCAATTGATCCCAGGGAAGGAGATATCCTGTGTAACTCAAGGCAAGCGTAAGGACGAGAAGGCCAATTCCTATGACCCAGTTAAATTCTCGGGGAGGGCGGTAGGACCGGGTGTAGAATACCCGGACCATATGAAGGAAGACCATGACCACCATGCCATGAGCAGACCACCGATGTAAGTTTCTTAAGATCTTACCATTGAAGATGAGGGCCAGAGCTTGCATATCAAAGTAAGCCCTTTCGATGGACGGCGTATAGTGAAACATCAGGAGGATACCGGTGACGGTGAGGATGATAAAGAGGAGGCAAGAGATACCCCCAAGACAAAAGGTATAGGAAAACCGAAGGCCGTGGCGTTTCATCTTCGCCGGGAAGATATGGAGAAAGAAGTTGTGATACATCACCATAGATCGTTTCAGGTCGGTGTCGGGTATTCCAGTCCTGAAGATGGACCGCCAGAAAGCCGATTCTGAAATACGCTGTAACAAACCCTTATTCATCCGCTCTCCCGCTCATGCTGCATCGTATCAATTCAATTGTCTTGAGTTAAATTCCAATCACCAAATTACAAGCTCCAGACAAATTCCAATGACCCAATAACCAAACGACACTCAAGAAGTGGGATTTGAAGATTGGTGATTATTTGGTTATTGGCCTGCCTGCCGAAGCCGCTCCCGCCTACGCGAAGCCCGCGCTTCGGCGGGCGTAGCTGGGTCGGCGAAGGCAGGTGCTTGGTCATTGGTTATTTCTCGCCCCCCGTTCTTTGTTTCTTCTCGGTAGAACAATGATTCTCTATGATACATCTCCATCGTAATCGCGCCTGTTGGACATCGCTTGGCGCAGAGGCCGCATTGAATACACCGGGACTCCTCTTTGATCATAACGGTGGCCAAATTGAGGCGTTCGGCCTCCTCCATGGACAGGCTATAGAGAGTTTTGACAAAAGCGGAAAGCCTCTCGTCACCCTGAATCTCGTCGAGCCTCGCCATCCGGAAACAGAATTTTGGACAGATATCGACACAACCGCCACAGAGGATGCATTTCTTCCGATCGAAGATGGTGAAGATGTGGCATTGGAGGCACCGTTGAGCCTCTCTGACGGCTTGCTCTTTCGAAAATCCTAGTTCCACCTCTCTATCAAAGGATTTCCGCTCTTCTACCGGTACCATATCCATCTTCTGCCGGGGTATCTTTTCCAGGTTTGGCTCGATGGTGATTGCCGAGACAGGAGTGAAATAGGGAGGGCTTTTTTGAGGCGTTTCTCCTGTGAGATAAGTATGAATGGAGAGGGCAGCCTTCCTTCCATCGGCGATGACCCGGATGACATCCCGGGGGCCCGTAACAAAGTCGCCCCCGGCGAAAATACCTGGGACATTCGTTTCGAAAGTCTCTGGATTGACGGCCAGGCGGTCCCATCGAGACATCTCGAGACCGATCTCCTCCGGGAGGAAAGAGATATCAGGGGACTGGCTGACCGCCGGGATGAGGAGGTCGATGTCGATATCGAATTCAGATCCCTCGATAGGGATCGGCCTCCTCCTCCCGTCTTTATCCGCTTCCCCCAGACGGTTTCGAATACATCGGAGACCGGATACGTTGATGCCATCCTTGGAGAGAACCTTGGTGGGGGAGGTGAGGTAATGGATCTGAATCCCTTCTTCTTCAACCTCCTCAAGTTCCCTCTCATCAACCGGCATCTCTTCTCTGCTCCTTCGATAAAAGATCGAAACCTCTTTCGCTCCGAGGCGGAAGGACGAACGGGCTGTGTCCATCGCTGTATTTCCCCCTCCAACCACAGCCACTTTCTGGCCTAATCGAATTTCTTCTCCCAGGTTCACCATGCGCATAAAGGTCACACCGTGAATCACTCCCTGGAGGTCTTCTCCGGGAATTCCCAATGTTTCGGCCTTATGGGCTCCGGCGGCAATGTAGACGGCATCAAACTCTTTTTTTAAACTTTCGAGATTCAGTTGCTTTCCGATAGGGGACCCGGTGAGAATCTCCACACCCAGTTCCCGAACTTCATCGATTGCCTTCTCCACAATTTCCCTCGGAAGACGATAGGGTGGAATGCCCACATTGAGCATGCCTCCGGAGACTGGAAAGGATTCATACAAGGTGACGGAATGACCCATTCTGGCCAGATCATTGGCAGCGGAAAGACCGGAGGGTCCGGCACCGATGACGGCCACTCTTTTTCCGCTCTTTCCTGAAATTTTCTCTTCTTGAGGAGAACGGAGCTTATGGTCGGCCGAAGCCCGCTTTAGTGAACAGATGGAGATGGGTTGATCGATGAAGCCTCCCCTCCGGCATTTCTCTTCGCAGGGGTGGACACAGATCCGACCTAATACGGCAGGGAAGAGATTATCTCCTCTGTTGATCTCGAAGGCGAGATCGTAATCCCCCTGAACGATCGCTGAGATGTATTGAGGCGCGTGGGTGCTCACCGGACAGGCATTTTCACAGCCGATATTCTCTTCAAACCAGCTCTGATCGGGTATCTCGACACGGAAGCGATTAGAAATAGGTTTTTTCATGGCGTCTTAAATTTGAAGCCCTTTACAAGGTTGGAGACTCCGGAACGCAAATCATTGAGCCTTTTGAAATAGATGGAGGCCAACTTCTTCATCACCTCCATCCCCATCTTCGGATCCTCCGCCATCGCCTTCTTCATATGATTGGCATTTAAGACCAACACCTTTGAAGGCTTTAGACAGACGGCCGTTACATTGTAACGGAAAGGTTCCATCAGCGCGGGACTTCCAAAAACAGCTCCTTCCCTCTCAATTTTGGAGGTCATGAAGTCTATCTTTTCTTCAGCCTTTACGGTCAGTTCAACTGAACCCTGAATCAGAACATAGAGATGAAGGGCTGGGTCTCCCTGGCAGAAGATGATTTTGCCTTCGGGGAAGTCTTCGACTTGAGATTGAGATAGGAGGGTATTGAGTTGAGAGTATCCGAGAGTCCCAAACAACTCCGCCTTTCGCAGCCATTCAGCCGTGACCATTCCATCCTCCCCACCCCCCTACTAATTACAATTTGAGATTTTGGATTTCAGATTTTAGAATTTTAAATCTGCAATCCCTGCCTACCGGCCCCGGTCCCGACCGAGGGCGGGGCAGGCAGGTGAAATTTGAAATCTGCAATTATTTACGGTGTTCCCCGGTTCAGATACTCCATGAGGTCGACCATCTCCTGCCCCTCAATTTTCTGCCAGGTGATTCCGGCCTTCCTCATACTTTCTAACATCTCCGGACCATGATTCCACATCATCTGAGCCATGGAGATGGGAGAGATCTTACCTTTCAAATTGGCCAGACTTACCATTTTTGTGCCTTTTCCGTGGCAGGATTGACATTGTCTCTTAACAAAAACGTTTTTCCCCCGCTCGGAGTTTCCTGGTTCGTCGAAATAATGGGTTGAAAAGAGGTAGGCCGTAATATCGGACATTTCTTGCGGAGAAAGGGAGGGGAGTTCAATCCCCTTCTCCTTCATCCCTCTCCACATTTTATGGGAGTGATTCCACATCATTCCGGCCAGCTGGGCCAAGGTTCTAGGAAAATCTTTTTTCTTTGTCAGATCTAATCCGGCCCCGGGGGCATGGCACTGGGCACATCCTTTTCGGGTAAAGAGTTTCTCTCCGGCCTGAGGATCGCCTGGAGAGAGATAAACCTTTTCGGCCTTCGTGTTGAGGCTTCGGATATACGCAATGAGATCCACCATCTCATTTCCTTTGAATTTCACCACAGGAATCCCCATCCTTTCCATCTCCTGTTCCATTTGAGGGCCATGATTCCACATCATTTGAGCCCACAGAATGGGATTCACATACATGCCCCAGCGACTGAGGTCTCCTTTCCCCCCTTCCTTGACAGCGTGACACTTGATGCAGCCCTTCGTTTCCATCAGGGCTTTTCCCTTCGCAGGGTCTCCTGGTTCGTCCATATATCGAATGAAGTAGAGGAAGGCGAAGAGGTCTGCCATTTCCTCCTTTTTCATTCTCTGGAAAGCGATCTTTTTGGCTGCCATTCTTCCCCACATCTCTGGACCATGGTTCCACATCAGGGCAGCCAGCTGGGCCTGGCTGACATAGGACTCGGGAAGAG
>SMTZ1_10000720_pt1 | contig 31692 bp, 28 predicted proteins | sample DeeMarSWOR136_30_FD_25667 | JGI IMG/M metagenome (IMG submission 25667) | reverse complement strand
CCGCCGGTGATACCGCACCAGGCGTAGGGGGCGAAGTTCGGTTTGCCGTTAACTACCGTACCTACCAGTACGGTAGGGTTGGGGAAAATCCAGGGCTGGGGCCCGAACCGCTTCTTATTATTCATGATACCTTCTCCTGGACAGAATTGGCGATAACCACCTGGCCCAGCGATATCCCGCCGTCGTTGCAGGGCACCTGCCGGTGGATAAATACCTCGAGATTGGCGGACTCTAGCAGGGCAATCGCTTTCCTCAGCAATAACCGGTTTTGAAATACCCCGCCGCTCAAAGCTACCTTCTTTATGCCTGTTTTCGTCGAGATTAGTTTACATAAACGAAGAACCATCCGGGCTACCGTGTTATGAAACCTGGCGGCAATCACCGATCCGGGCACCGCCTGGTATATATCGTTAACCACAGAGGCTATCAGGTCGTGGATTTTAATTGTGGTCATCCCGTCATTTTCTACCGTCGCGAACGGATAAATGCTGTCCTCATCGCCTGCTGTCATGGCCAGCATTTCTAGATCGATGGCCGCCTGGGCTTCGTAGTCGATTACTCCCCTGACCCTGGTTAATGCCGCAACGGAATCGAAAAGGCGCCCCATACTCGATGTCAGCGGTGTGTTAATGCCCCTGTTTACCTGGTTTCTAATAATATCAATCTCTTCCGACTCTATATTTCTCAGAAAAGGAAGCCCTATATCTGTATTTATACCCAACGCGTGCAGATAGCCTATCGCTGTCCGGTACGGCTTTTTGATCGCCATGGAACCCCCGGGCAGCGGCAGGTACTCGAGATGGGCTACTCGTTTAAATTCCTTATAATCGGCGGTCATGAATTCTCCGCCCCAGATATGGCCGTCGGTCCCGTAGCCGGTGCCGTCCAGGGCTACCCCGATGACCGGTTTTTCCAGTCCGTTATCCGCCATGCAGCTGGCGATATGGGCGTGATGGTGCTGCACCCCGATGAGTTTCAGGTTTTTATCCCGCTCCGCCAGTTCCTTTGCGTATTTGGTGGGCAGGTACTCCGGATGAAGGTCGTGAGTGATGATTTCCGGCTCAATTCGGAACAGCTTCTTATAGAGTTCAATAGTATCGTTAAAATGAGCCAGTGTTTCGACGTTTTCCATATCGCCGATATGCTGGCTGACGAAAGCGAAGTTGTCCCGCGTCAGGCAGAAGGTGTTCTTTTCCTCTGCCCCGCAGCCCAGTATTTGCTTGCTCTTAAAGGTAAGTGTTACGGGGTAGGGCGCGTATCCCCGCGCCCGACGGGTGAACTGGGGCCTACCGTTCTCCACCAGCATCACGCTGTCATCGTAACGTGCGTAGATATCCCGGTTGTGCATCAGGAAATAATCCGCGATGTTTCCCAGCCTGTGCAGAGCCTCGTCGTTGTCCTTGGCAATCGGCTCCTCGCTGATATTGCCGCTGGTCATTACCAGGGGGAGCCCCACTCTTCGTAAAAGGATATGGTGCAGCGGTGTGTAGGGGAGCATCACCCCGAGGTATTTAAGTCCCGGAGCAACCTCAATGGCAATCGGCATGTTTTCCTTCCATCTCATTAAAACAATCGGGCTCCCGGTGGAAGCCAGCAGTTTTTCTTCCTCGTTGTTTATATGGCAATATCGCCTGGCTTCGTCCAGAGAAGCCACCATTATCGCCAGGGGTTTGGAAGGGCGATTTTTCCTCTGCCTTAGCCGTGAAACGGCTTCTTGGCTGGTGGCATCACAGGCGAGCAGAAAGCCGCCCAGTCCTTTGACGGCAACGATTTCGCCCTTCTTAAGTAATTCACTAGCTGCGTCGATAACACTGTCACGGGATACGGGATTGCCTGCGGCATAGACCAGTTCCAGTCGAGGTCCGCATACCGGACAGGCGTTAGGCTGGGCGTGAAAGCGGCGGTTCAGCGGGTCCTCGTATTCCCGCCGGCATTCTGGGCACATCTCGAAAGCTATCATCGTCGTGTTGGGCCGGTCATAGGGGATATCCGTAATTATCGTGAATCGTGGCCCGCAGTTGGTACAGTTGGTAAAGGGATACAGGTGGCGGCGGTCAGCGGGGTCGAATATCTCCCTCAGGCAATCGGGGCAGGTGGCGATATCCGGCGAAACCAGCTGGTATTTGCCCTCCTCACTGACGCTCTGGCGGATTTCGAACTTATCGTAGCCGGCCGGCCTCCCCCGGGTCACATCTATCTCTTCGATGTGCGATACCGGCGGTGCTTCCTTCTCGAGTGCGGAGAGAAAATAATCGAGGTCTTTCTCTCCTCCCTCAACCTCGATTTTCACATCCTCCGAGGTATTGCAGACCCAGCCCTTCAGGTTGTAACGGGTCGCCAGCTGAAAGATAAAGGGCCTGAATCCGACCCCCTGCACCACCCCTTTTATACTGATACGGGCCAGGTTGAGAGTGGGCATTTTTACCATTATGCCGCCTGGTCCTTCTTCTTCCCGACTTCTCCCTCGAGCCAGGAAAACCAGGCTTCCATGCCTTCGCCGGTCTTGCAGGAGATCAGGAAAATAGTCACGTCGCTGTTGAGGTTGGTCACGGTTTTCTTAAAAACGTCGAAGTTGAAATCGAGGTACGGCTGGAGGTCGGTCTTGTTCAGCAGGATAACGTCGGTATCGGCGAACATCGCCGGGTATTTTTGCGGCTTGTCGTCGCCCTCGGGCATGCTCGAAATCATGATACGCCGGTCCTCGCCGAGAGAGAAGGCGTTGGGGCAGATGAGATTACCGACGTTCTCGATGAAAAGCAGATCGGTTTCCTCAAGTGGCAGGCCGTTGAGGGCGCTTTCCACCATGTTGGCATCGAGGTGACAGCCGCCCGCGGTGTTTATCTGGATTACCGGTATGCCCATGGCTTCGACTTTCTCGGCATCGACACTCGAAGCCACATCACCCTCGATGACGGCCATTTTAATCCTGTCTTTCAATTTGTTGATGGTGCTAAGAATAACGCTGGTCTTCCCCGCCCCCGGTGAGGACATAATATTGATGGTAAAAACCCTGTCCTTATCCAGCTTTTGCTTGTTCGTCCGGGCTGTCTCCTCATTCGCCCCCAGGATGTCCTCGCCTACTTTGATAACTTTAATTGCCATTTATTCCACCTCTATACTTTCCATATAGCATTCACGGCCGGTTACAATATCGATGCCGATTTCGTGGCATTCCGGACAGGACCAGTCGCCGTCTTTAGGAGTAAAAATTTTGTCGCACTTATGACAGCGCACACTGGTCGGTTTCGTTACGAAAGACAGGTCGGCTCCCGCGGCCATCGTGTCCTTGCTGATAAAGTTGAAGTAGAACTCGACGCACTCGGCCACGACCCCCGATAGCTCGCCCACCACCAGGTTTATCTGGGTGATTTTCGCTGCATCGGCTTCTCTAGCCTTCTCCAGCGCCAGTGTCAGTATGCTTTCCGTAATGCTGTATTCGTGCATATGATTACCACTTTCATTATAAAGCAGGTTAGGTATGCGGGCAAATGACGGTGTATAATTATACTAGAAACGGGAAAAACGTGAACTATTCGTTTACTTCTCCCACTTCGCTGTGTTATAATTTGGCGTAAGCATTTATATACATAATATAGATTGGGAGTAATATACTTTGGATAAAGAAAAAAAGGCTGAAATAATCAGCACCTATCAGGCGCGCGAAGGCGATACCGGTTCCACCGAGATTCAGGTCGCGCTTCTCACCGATAGGATAAATCAGTTGACTTCACACATGGCGGAGCACCGTCATGATTATCATACCCAGCGGGGTTTGCTCAAACTCGTCGGGCAGAGGCGGAGGCTTTTAGCTTATCTCAGCCGGGAGGATATGGAGAGGTATAATAAACTTATCAAGAGGCTGGGACTGCGTAAGTAAAAGCCTTGTAGATGGAGGGAGAATTTTCTTTTGGAACCACACACTTTTAACTACGACATCGGTGGTCGTAATCTCATTATTGAAACAGGCAAGCTGGCCGGACAGGCAAACGCCGCCGTAACCGTAACCTACGGTGAGACCGTGGTACTGGTCACGGTATGCTTCAGCCGGGATACTCGGGAAGGGGTAGATTTCCTGCCCCTAACTATCGATTATGAGGAGAGACTCTATGCCGCCGGTAAGATACCCGGCGGTTTTATCAGGCGGGAAGGACGGCCCAGTGAGGCGGCTATCCTCGCCTGCCGTCAGACGGATAGGCCTATCCGTCCGCTGCTGCCCAAGACCTGGCGCAGTGAGATTCAGATTATCACCACCGTTCTTTCCGCCGACCAGGAAAACGACCCGGATATTCTGTCGGTAATCGGTGCCTCGGCAGCCCTATCGCTGTCGGAAATACCCTTCGAAGGCCCCGTCGGTGCGGTCAACGTCGGCTACATTAACGGCGAACTGGTATTGAATCCTCTGCTGCCGCAACTGGAAGAAAGCCAGCTCGACCTTGTTGTCGTCAGCACCCGCGAACAGGTCATTATGGTGGAAGCGGGCGCCAAGGAGATATCCGAGGATATCGTCATGCAGGCAATCAGGTTCGCTCATGAGGCGAACCAGGATATTATAAAACTCCAGGAGCAGCTGCAGAAGGCGGCAGGAAAGCCCAAGGTACCCGTACCTGTCATTGAGGAAAATCCGGAGCTGGTGTCGGAAATGGCTGCCATCGCCGATAGCCGGATAGCTGAAATACTGGGTATCACCGACAGGAATTCTCGCGAGAACGCCATGACCGAACTCAAGACGGAGGTACTGGGAAAGTTCGCCGAGAAGCATGCGGAAAAAGAGGTCTTGGAGGCTCTCGATGCCAGGCACAGGCATATCCTCCGTACGCGCGTGCTTGATAAAAACCAGCGTATCGGCGGACGCGGTATCACCGAGATTCGCCCCATCAGCTGCGAAGTAGGACTGCTGCCCCGCACTCATGGCTCGGGGCTATTTTCCCGGGGTCTGACCCAGGTCCTGACCATCACCACACTGGGTTCTACCCGCAAAGAGCAGATGCTCGACGGACTCGGCATCGAGGAAAGCAAGCGTTTCATGCACCATTACAATTTCCCCGGGTTCTCCAATGGTGAAGTTAGACGCGTTGGCTCTACCAGTCGGCGCGAGACCGGGCACGGCGCGCTGGCCGAGAGGGCTTTAGCCCCGATGCTGCCGGATGACGAGGATTTTCCTTACACCATTCGTCTCGTCTCGGAAGTACTCAGTTCCAACGGTAGTACCTCGATGGCCAGTGTTTGTGCCGGCAGCCTGTCACTGATGGATGCCGGCATACCGGTGAAGTCGGCTGTGGCAGGTATCGCCATGGGCCTGATTACCGGTGACGACGGCAAATTCGTGGTCCTGACCGACCTTGAAGGCCAGGAAGACTTTAACGGCGATATGGACTTCAAAATCGCCGGAACCCGCCAGGGTATTACCGCCATCCAGATGGATACCAAGCTCAAGGGTCTCAGCATGGAGATTATCGAAAAGACCCTGTCTCAGGGTAAAGAGGGACGGCTTTTTATCCTGGATAAAATGGACCAGACTATCAGTACCAGCCGTGCCGAGGTAAGTCGCTATGCGCCGCGGATGACCAAGATAAAAATCGACCCTGCCAAGATTGGTGCGGTTATCGGTACGGGTGGCAAGACTATCCGTTCTATTATTGAAGAGACCAAGACGACAATCGATGTTAACGACGACGGCACGGTGGTTATCGGCTCGGTTGATGCCGAATCCACCCAGAAAGCCATTGCCATCATTGAAAGCCTTACCAAGGATGTCGAGGTTGGTGATGTCTATACCGGTAAAGTCACCCGCATCCTCGATTTTGGCGCCATGGTGGAGGTACTTCCCGGCAAAGAGGGACTGATTCACATCAGCGAGCTGGCCAGCTATCGTGTTAACAAGGTTGAGGACGAAGTTAAAATCGGCGATGAGGTAATGGTCAAGGTAATCGGCATCGACAATATGGGCAGGGTCAATCTATCGCGGCGGGCTCTCTTTGAAAAGGATTCCGAGCGGACTGCCACTCGGACGGACAATACCCGTAATTCGAGGCCTCCTTACCGACGCAGCGGCTCGCCTTCATCTGGATACCAGCAACGGGACCGCCAGCGCCCTTACCGCCCCGACCGTAACCAGCCGAGATACCCCTCTAAACATAGCTAATTTCCCCCTGATTATTTTTATTGAGGTGTTCTGTTATGGCTCAAATAAAGGTAGTAGTCTACGGAGCGTCAGGTAGAGTCGGACAGGAGGTGGTCAAGGCGGTCTGTCAGGAACCGGAAACCGCTCTGGTCGGGGCTGTAGATATTAAGGCTCCCGCCGATAAGCTGTCCCTGCCCGATGGCTCGGGTGCTGTTCCCTTTTCCACTGACCTTGCCTCGATTTTAGAGAGCTGCCGTCCCGAGGTTGTCGTTGATTTCTCGTCGGGTGGGGCTACCATGCCCGCGGTGCGTACCTGCGCCGGGCGCGGTGTCCACATGGTTATCGGGGCTACCGGCTATTCCGCCGGTGATATTACTGAGATGGAAAACGTAACGAAAACCAAGAAAATCGGTATCGTGCTGGCGCCCAATTTCGCCCTTGGTGCCGTATTGATGATGCACCTGGTTAAAATAGCCGGTAAGTACTTCGACCACGCCGAGATTATTGAACTTCACCACGACCGCAAGGCCGATGCGCCTTCGGGTACGTCAAAGATGACCGCACAGGGCATGCTTGAAGCCAGGGGTAAGCCTTTCCTGCCACCGGCGGTGCCGGGAGAAGATTCACCGAGTCGCGGCAGGTCTTTCGACGGTATCAACATCCACAGCGTCAGATTGCCTGGCTTCATGGCACACCAGGAGGTTATTCTCGGCGGCGATGGTCAGACCCTGCGGATAAGGCATGACCAGATAAGCCGCGAGGCCTTCATGCCCGGTGTCATCATGGCTGTGAAAGAGATAGTCAGAGATCCACGCTTCATTTACGGACTGGATAAACTACTTGGATTATAGGGAAATAGATTGAGAAACTACCATGTAGCCATCGTCGGTGCTACCGGGCTGGTAGGGCAGGAGTTTATCAAAATATTGCTCCAGCGGCGCTTTCCCATGGCGTCAATCCGTCTCCTCGCCTCGGAACGTTCGGTCGGCAAGAAAATGCCGGTCGGCGATGAGCAGATTGAGGTGCAGGAGACCACCTCGAACTCCTTCGATGGTACGGAAATCGCCCTTTTCTCGGCCGGGGCCGAGCACAGCCTTCGTTTTTCACCTATCGCCGCTAAAGCCGGTGCCGTGGTAGTCGATAACAGCACCGCTTTCAGGATGGACAAAAACGTCCCGCTGGTCGTACCCGAGGTTAACTCGGAGGATATCAGGCTTCATCATAGAATCATCGCCAACCCCAACTGTTCCACGATTCAACTGGTGATGGCTCTGTATCCGCTGCACAGGGTAAATCCCGTCAGGCGCGTTATCTGCGATACCTACCAGTCGGTGTCCGGTACCGGTGGGGTGGCTGCCGTCGAGGAACTGCGTACGCAGGCAAAACAGGTGCTCGATGGCCAGCCGACTGAGTCCCGTGTCTTCCCTCATCAGATAGCTTTTAACGTCTTGCCGGAGATAGATGTCTTTATGGATAACGGCTACAGCAGGGAAGAGTGGAAAATGCTGGAAGAGACTCGAAAAATCATGCACGCCGATTCCGTCCTGGTATCGGCCACCTGCGTGCGGGTGCCGGTACTCGTCGGGCACGCCGTGGCTGCCCATATTGAATTTACCCACCCGATGGAAGTGGCGGATGTCCGTGAGGTACTTTCACAGGCGCCGGGCGTAAAAGTCCTCGATGATGCCGCTTCCCATCTTTATCCACAACCGTGGGACGCGGCCTGCACCGATGATGTATTCGTGGGCCGCATCCGCAAGGATGCCTCTCATCCCAACGGCATTGCCATGTGGATTGTCGCCGATAACCTGCGTAAGGGAGCGGCTCTCAACACTATACAAATCGCCGAAGAAATGATAAAAAGAGACTGGGTAAAACCGCAAGGAGGTCAGGACAAATGAAGAAACTGGGTCGATGTTTAACCGCGATGGTAACCCCGTTCAAAGAAAATGGCGAGGTGGACTACGAGCAGGCTAAAAAACTGGCGCTGGCTTTACTAGACTCCGGCAGTGACGGTGTGGTCGTTGCGGCGACAACCGGAGAGGCTCCCACGCTGACTTGGGAAGAAGAAATGCAGATGTTCAGAGAAGTTAAATCTGCCGTCGGCGACCGTGGTACGGTTGTTGCCTATACCGGCAGCAACAGCACCTCCGAAGCGGTGGAAGCCACCAGAGACGCCGATAAAATCGGGGTAGATGCTTACCTCTCCGTCGTTCCATATTATAACCGGCCCACTCAGGAAGGCATTTACCAGCATTTCAAGGCGGTAGCCGAATGCACCAGCCTGCCGATTATCATGTACAACATACCCTCCCGCGTGGTGGTCAACATGACATCGGATACCATTGTCAGGCTCAGCCAGATAGATAATATCGTCGGCGTTAAAGAGGCCAACGGCGATTTGGTCCACGTCGCCGAGACAATCAGCAATGCCAGGGAAGGTTTCTGTATCTGGAGCGGTAATGATAATGATACCTTCGATATCATGGCTCTCGGCGGCTACGGTACTATCGGCGTCGTCACCCATCTCGTCGGCAAGCAGGTCAAGAAGATGATGAACCTAATCCTGGATAATAACATCAGGGAAGCCGCCGTCATCCACCGATACTTGGTGCCGCTGGTTAAAGCCCTCTTTATACAGCCCAATCCCGGCCCCGTCAAGCACGCCCTCAATCAGGTCGGCATGCAGGTGGGCGCGCCGCGTTTGCCTCTTCTCCCCCCCGACGATAAAACAGCCGCGGCTATCATGGAGGTCGTCAACAAATACACGATTGATATCAAGGCGTAGTTTCAAGTGGCGTATATTCAAAGGAGGGGATGAGCACAATACCACTATCCCTTTTAGCCTTAAAATAGCCACTCATACGTAAATATTTAGATGATTGTGTCTTAATATTATCCTCTACTTAGCTTGACAATAACGCGGGTTAGTCATAGACTGTAGAAGCCAATTCGGATGGGAGGACTGTCTTGCGTGAAGTGCCCGAATTGTCAGGCTGAGAACCGCGAAAGGGCTAAGTTCTGTAAAGAGTGTGGTCAGTCACTCGCAAAGGAACTCATTTGCTCTCACTGTGGGGAGAGTAGTCCTACTGGAAGTAAGTTCTGCGACGGATGCGGCCAACTTCTAGCAGAAGCACCACCATCTAAGAAGCCGCGACCGAAGAAACCCTCCGTCATCCAGCCAACATCCTTCGCCGGCGGCCGCTACCAAGTGAAGAAGTTCCTAGGAGAGGGCGGCAAGAAGAAGGTCTACTTGGCCCACGACACGCTGCTGGACAGGGACGTGGCGTTCGCCCTTATCAAGACCGAGAAGCTGGATGACAGTGCCCGGAAACGTATCACCCGCGAGGCCCAATCCATGGGAAGACTGGGAGACCATCCCCACATAGTAACTGTCTATGATATCGGTGAACACGAGGGACAGCCTTACATGGTACTGCCCCTATTGCCCGGCGGCGACGTCGAGGGATTAATTGAAAAGGCCCCCGAACACCGCCTATCGCTGGATAAGGCAATAGATATCGCCAGGGCAGTCTGCCGGGGCCTGGTGTTTGCCCATTCCAAGGGTATCGTCCATCGGGACCTCAAACCGGGGAACGTCTGGCTAAGTGCTGACGGTACCGCCAAGATAGGCGACTTCGGACTGGCGGTGGCAGTCGACCTCTCCAGGTTGACCCAGTCCGGTATGATGGTGGGTACGGTGTCCTACATGCCACCCGAGCAGGCCATGGGTGGTAAAGTAACAGAGCAGGCCGACCTTTACTCCTTAGGTGCCATGTTATATGAAATGGTAACGGGCAGGCCACCCTTCGTCGGTGATGATTCGGTGTCAATCATTGGCCAGCATATCAATACCCCTCCCGTGTCACCCACCTGGCACCGGGCTGATTTACCTCCTGCATTAGAGATACTAATCTTACAGCTCCTGGAGAAAGACCCTTCCAAGCGTCCTTCATCGGCGGCTGATGTGTTGCAGGCTTTAGAATCCATCGATGCCGGTAAGGTGAGTAAAGAGTTATCTAAAGAGGCGTCAACCATAACTGAGAATCCCCTTTATCGAAGGGTATTTGTGGGCAGAGAATCCGAGTTAAAACAACTTCAATCTGCGTTCGACAGCGCTGTCTCCGGACAGGGTGCTTTGATGATGGTGGTGGGAGAACCGGGCATAGGTAAAACGGCTGTCTGTGAGCAGATTTCCACCTATGTGACATTACGTGGCGGTCGTACGCTTGTCGGGCATTGCTATGAAGAAGGGTCTCTTTCACTACCCTATCTGGCTTTCGTCTAGGCAATGCGTTCTTATGTACTCAGCAGAGAGATTAAAGACCTGCGTGAAGAACTGGGTACCGGCGCTGCCGATGTCGCCCGTATCGTATCCGAGGTAAGAGAGAAGCTGAAGGTAAAACCAAGAGTAAAAGGCGACCCGGAAGAAGAACGTTATCGTCTCATGCAGGCAGTTACCGGCTTTCTCTCCAGTGCTGCCAGTGTCCAACCTTTATTGATTGTTCTTGAGGACTTACACGACTCCGATAAAGGTACGCTGGACATGCTGACCCATGTCTCGCGCCATCTGACTGGAACAAGGCTCTTGATTGTCGGTACCTACCGCGATGTCGAGGTTGACCGTAACCATCCCTTATCGGCAGCTTTAGCAGAGTTAAGGCGTGTCTCTACTTACGGACGTGTTCTGCTACGCGGCCTTAACGCCGACGAGGTCAAGCGTATGTTGGAGAGCATCACCCGTGAGGAAATACCCTGGGGACTGGCTGAGGCAGTGCACCGCCAGACCGAGGGCAATCCCCTCTTCGTACAGGAAGTGGTGAGATTCCTTGTCGAGGAAGGACTTTTATCCCAACAGGAGAGGCGTTTCAGGCCTACAAAAGATACACCTCTTGAGATGAGCATTCCCGAGGGACTAAGGGATGTCATCGGTAAGAGACTGTCGTTGCTGAGTCCAGAGTGCAATCAACTACTTTCGGCAGCCGGCGTTATCGGGAGGGAATTCGACCTGGAGATATTGAGGGCTGTTACCGATATAGATGAAGAGGCCTTTGTTAATGCCTTGAAAGAAGCCGTACAACTATCGATACTTGAAGAACGTTCACAGGTAGGTCTGATACGCTATCGCTTTACTCATGCCTTCTTCCGCCAAACTCTCTATGAGGAGCTTATCGCGCCACGTCGTCTGCGACTGCACCAGCAAGTGGCACGGGCGCTGGAGAAACATTATGCTAAACGTTTGCAAGAGCATGCAGTGGAGCTTGCCGAGCACTTCTCCCAGTCAACCGACCCTGCCGACCTGATAAAGGCAGTGGATTACGGTGAAATGGCGGCGAAACGTGCCGTGGATGTTTATGCCTATGGGGAAGCGGTAAGGTTGCTGGAGCAGACTATCAAGGTGCAGAGGGTACTCGACCCGAATGATAAAACCAGACAATGCGACCTGCTGCTTATGCTGGCTGACGTGTTGATAAGCGGTGGAGACCCGCAACAGGCTCGCAATATCGCTTTACCCGAAGCCTTCTCCCTGGCCGAAGCTATCGATGATGCCGCCCGTGCCTCCCGGTCCTGTATGCTGGCGATGCAGGCCTTAGCCTATGGTGGAGCGGTGACGATGTTTTCTTGGGGCAGTCCGGACGCCGCCCAGTGGGCGGAACGTGCCAACCGCTACGCCGGCGAAAAAACGGTAGCCCGAACCTGGGCTGTTCAGGGGATGGGACAGGTAAAGTTCGTCACGGGCTTCTATTCGAACCAGCCGGCTCTGATGCTGGAAGGTTTCCAGTTAATCGACCAAGGGTTCCGGGCGGCACGCCTTCTCGACAACCCTGAAACATACTGGTTTATCACCGCCACATGGATTATATATTCATCACCTTTAAAATACGCCGCAGAACGTCTCCAGCTGGCGGAAGAGATGAGAAAAAAGCCCCGTACCGGTGTTTCGTTGATGACGGCAGGTAGCGGTATATTTTTTATGATTCATGCCCTCCTTGAGTCCGGACAGCGGCAGCGCACCGAGGAACTCGTTGAAGAGCTGAAAGCAATAGCCGAACGTAGCGGCCAGGTCAATACACTGGGACTGGCTCTGGCCGCGGAAGGCATTCTGGCTACCGTGGACGGCCGCCTCGAAGAAGCAGTGAAAATTGGACAGCGTGTTCGAGATATATACCGGGAGATGGGACTTGATATATACGTTGCGGTGGTAGAGGGTATCACAAGCGGGCCGGCCCGACTCCTTATGGGTGAGGCCGAGGAACTCCAGGCATTATACGATTCAGTGGGCGCCGAAAGTACACCCTGGTATGCTTTAATCCTCGCTAGCCTGGGTCGTAACAGCGAAGCAATTGCTTTACTTGACCGATATTTATCGATCTTCGGGAATGCTAACCCCGAGGAATACATGGCAAGTTGCTGGGCAGGTGGGGAGATTTTTATCCTAGAAGCCGCGATTATGGTCGGTCACCGAAGGGTGACCGAATGGCTGATGAGATACTGCACCAAACATAAAACTCTTACGACGGGCAGTTTTTATGCTACATGTGTAGCCCGCCACCTGGGCGGGGCGGCGGCCTTGTTGGGGCGCTATAACGAAGCCCGCAAATACTACCAGGAAGCCATCAAGGTCTGCACGGAAATGCCCTTCCGGCCGGAGCTGGCCCTCTCCCGGCTCCAGCTCGCTGAACTACTCCTGGAGCACTACCCCGACGAGAAAAAGGAAGCCCTAGAGCACCTGGACTTCGCCATCAAGGAGTTTCGCGAGATGAAAATGCAGCCTTCACTGGAGAGGGCGTTGAGGCATAAGGACATATTGAAGGCTTGATTGCCTGTAATAATACCTGAGTTCAAAACTGAATATTTCTGGTAGTGACGATGTTTGGGGATAATAATAGGGGCACCAGTACTCGTTAATCTAGCGGTTACTGGTGTCTTTTTGTATATGGAGCAAAATAAAGGAGGAGAATATGAGGCGAGTCGTTACCGGGCACAGGAACGGTAAATCGGTTATCGTGGATAATGTTGAAATAGCGGGACGTGGACAATTCGGTTCAGAAATGATTGGAGTATGGGAGACAGATGTAATACCTACTATACCCCTTGAAGAAAGAAATTATAAGAAACAACCTGATTTTCATTTTCCAAAACCCGGAGAAACATATATCAATATATGGTCATGTCCACCGGACAAAGAATTTTTAGAAAAAACCAGTAAGAATGGTGTGGATGTAGTAGAACGCCACCGTAGACAATTTGGAGATGACTGGCCTATGCATACTACCGATACTGTGGATATCGACATTATTCTCTCCGGGGAACTATGGATGGAGCTTGATGACGGCTTAGAGGTGCATCTAGAACCGGGCGATTGTGTGGTGCAGAACGGTACACGCCATGCCTGGCATAACCATGGTACCGATACCTGTATTATGGCCTCCTTTTTAATCGGTGCTAAAAGGACATAGCGAAATCACAGTAATACAAGGAGGAACTACCATGTCCATTGAAGAAGAGAACAAAGCCACTTTATTGCATTTCTACGAACTATTTAACCAGAACAAACCCGATAAATGTAATGAGCTTGTAGCACCTGAGTTCATTTCTCATCGTACTACTGGTGATATATCACGTGAAGACTTAATAAAGGGTATTACGATGTTATTCACTGCCTTCCCCGATTTCAAAGCAACTATTGAGCATTTAGTTGCTGAAGGAAATATGATAGCCTATCGTGAAATTTGTATAGGGACTCATAAAGGAGAATTTATGGGTATAGCCCCGACAAGGAAAAGGGTTGAAATGATAAATACCTCTATTCTGAAAATTATTGACGGTAAATGGGTGGAGGCTTGGCCGACTCTTGACTTGATGCGTTTGATGCAGCAGCTTGGGGCTATTCCATCACAATAAAAGAAAGTAGGATAAATCAATGAAAAGTATAGTTATTTACTACTCGATGACGGGAAACACCAAAAGGATTGCCGAGGCAATACACGCGGGGATGAGTCAATCTGGGTATAAATGCGAAATCGTTTCATTAAAGGAAGTGAATATCCAGAGACTATTTGATTATGATTTAATTGGTCTGGGTTCTTATGTAGACGATTTTCAAGAGCCTGCTTCTGTCACGGATTTCATAAAAAACATGCCTTCATTGAGGGGTAAGTACGGCTTTACTTTCTGTACCCATGGTACGTGCCCCGGTCAATATATAGCGAGGATGGTAAGGTCATTAAGAAGAAAAGGGCTGATAATAACCGGCTGGAACGACTGGTATGGCAGTGTTTTCCTTCCGTTTCTGGCTCAACCATACTACACCGATGGTCATCCCGACCATATTGACCTAGAAGAAGCAATGAATTTTGGTAAAGAAATCTTAGAACGGAGCCGGAGGATATCCGAAGGAGAAACTCACCTTATACCCAGGTTACCAAGAAAGGAAAAATATAACAAGCGTTATGGAGATTTATCTGTTCTTGATGACCTTAATGTCGTTCCCGGATTTGAAAGTGAAAGGCTTACCCAAGAGGATATGAAAGTGCTAAAACCCAGATTGAATGTTGAAAAATGTAAATATCCTAAATGTACAATATGCGTAGACAATTGCCCCACACAGAGTATTCATCCATCCCAATCACCACCAATTAATCACGACACCTGTCGACCATGTTCGCTCTGGTTTTGCGAGCAACTCTGTCCTACTGGAGCTATTGAAGTAAATTGGGAGCCAATAATTAGAACGGAGAAATTAAGGAAGGTCCTCTTTAACTGGCTAGCTGAACCAATGAAAAAATATAAGGATTTACGTCACTTTAGGAGCTTAATATCACCTGAAGAAGAGGGCAGAGATAAACCACTATATAAGATAAATAAGCACCCGCGGATTATTCTCCGTGATGGTGTGGCTAGGGTAAGGAAATAGCTAGGTGCTCTAATACTGAAATGACTGTATTATAAGCCTATAAGAATTTGTTATACTATTTATGTTTTAGTACATGTCTCCAGAATTACCTGCGTATTGGGCCCATGTCCTAAGAGGGGCATCAGCCCCTCTTTTTATTTAAAATATCTGGTAAATCCCTCGTGGGTGGCTTCGTAACCCGCGCTCCGGTAGAAACGGTGGGCATCGGTACGCTTTTTATTGGAACCCAGCATTATCTTGTAGCAACCGGCCTCCTTTGCCAGTTCCGCGGCATGGTCCATAATTGCTTTGCCTATCCCCCGACTGCGGTAGGGTTCGTCGACAACCATGAATTCCACCACTCCCCAGTGCGAGATGCCGTGTGCCAGACCCGGTAGAATCACCAGAACTGCCGTTCCCACTACCTCGCCGTCGGCCTCGGCAACCAGCAGGTAATAGCCCTCCAGCGAGGACATCTCTCGGAAGGCTTTCTGGCCGAACTCTGGATCCAGCCTGATCGTTTCCGCTTCCGAAGGGTCCAGCACGAGTTGCTGGTAGAGTTCCAGTATCCGGGGAATGTCAGCCTCTGTTGCCGTTCTTACTGTAGCCATTCTTCCCCCGTGCTAGAAAATGTTCTGCCGTATGATGGTCTGTTCGCGTCTTTTACCCACCGAGATGAGACTCACCGGGCGCGAGAGTAGTTCTTCCAGTCTCAATACGTATTTCCGGGCATTTTCCGGTAATTTCTCGAAATTGCGGATGTCATTGGTATTGCTCTCCCATCCCGGTAGTTCCTCGTAGACCGGCTGACATTTCTCCAGCTCCGCGATGCTGGCCGGGAAGTAATCTATCGTCTTGCCGTCAATTTTGTAGCTTGTGCATATATTTATTTGCGGCATTTTATCCAGGACATCGAGACGCGTCACGGCGATGGAATCAAAGCCGTTAATCCGGATGCTGAAGCGGGCGGCCACCGTATCGAACCATCCGCAGCGGCGGGGACGCTGGCTTACCGTGCCGTATTCATGGGCAAGCTCCCTGATGGTTTCTCCCGTCTCGTCCTTCAGTTCGGTAGGCATCGGCCCGGCACCGACTCTCGTCTGATAAGCCTTGAAAATACCGAGGGCATGGGTCAGCAGGTTGGGGGCGATACCCGAACCTATACAGGCTCCGGCTACCGTCGGTGATGAAGAAGTGGCGAAGGGATACGTGCCGAAATCGGGGTCCAGCAGGAAACCCTGGGCGCCTTCCAGCAGCACGGGTTCGTTCCGCTCGATGGCAGCAGATATCATGCTGCTGGTATCGTGGATACGCGGTGCCCAGCGGTCGGCGTAGTCGCAGTACTGCTCGTATATCTCGTCCGCTGATAGTGGCTCTTTCCCGTAGACCTTGGTCAGTATCTTGTTCTTGTATTCCAGTGCTGTAGTCAGCTTCTCGCGCAGGTTTTTCTTGTCGAGGAGGTCGCCGGCCCTGATGCCCGTCCGGGCGACCTTATCGGCGAAGGCGGGACCGATGCCCTTGCGTGTCGTGCCGATGGCTTTCCCGCCGAGGGCTTCCTCCTCCAGTCCGTCGAACACAATATGATAGGGCATAATCAGGTTGGTGCGCTCGCTGATAATAAGCCGGGAAGTATCGATACCGCGGGAGTTCAGTCCGTCTATCTCGCTGTTTAAAACCGCGGGATTGAGTACGACCCCGTTGCCGATGATGGAGGTTGTCCCCTTGTAAAATACCCCCGACGGCATCAGGCGGAGTTTGAATTCGCCGTGAGGATTGACCACGGTGTGCCCGGCGTTATCCCCGCCCGAGCAACGCACCACATATCTGGCCTGCACCGCCAGGTAATCAACGACTTTTCCCTTGCCTTCGTCTCCCCATTGCCCGCCGATAGCAGCTACAACCGACATATTTTCCTCCAGTCTAAGAATCTCGCTTTGATTCTGGTATTACGGACACGATTTGTCTGTATGTCTTCAATTATCTCCTAGGGAAATATTATTAGGGTGAATTTCTTGTTTTATACCAGGCATAAAAAAGCCTCTGCCCGGCGGTAAGGAAACTGAAAAACGTGATGATTGACAGAGCAACCACCAGGACGTACTGGAACTGGCTCAGCATGAGGCCGAGCGCCAGTATGATAACTCTTTCCGGGCGCGTGAACAGCCCCACGTTACCATCGATGCCCATCGCTTCCATTCTGGAGCGCAGGTAACTGACCGTGAAGGAGCTTATCATGGCCAGTCCCACCAGGATGCTCTCGCCGACCTGCCGCTCGCGCACGAAAATCACCAGGATTGCCACCAGTAAAGCGGCTTCGGATAGGCGGTCGAGGGTGGAATCGAGAACGCCCCCGAAGCGGGTGACCCTATTCGTGGCCCGCGCCAGGGCCCCGTCGAGCATGTCGAAAAGACCCGCGGCCAGTACGACGATTCCCGCGGCTAAGAGATGGTTGGTGCCGATTAAGGCGGCGGCTCCTAGGGTTATCCAGAATCCGAGCCAGGATACCAGATTTGGTGTAAGCGGGGTTCTGACTAGAAGATTTACCACTGGCTGAGCAACACAGTTGGATATAGCTTTTCGCGCTCCAGCAAGTCCGGCCATTATTTACTGCTTTCCTGAGGCCATCACGACCGGTCTGGCCTCCGGTTTCGGTTCGCTTTTTGAGGCGGCAACCTTATCTAGGGTCTCCTGATAAAAATCCAGTATTCTCTGGGCAATGTGCGACCAGTCATATATCTCCGCCTTTTCTCTCCCCTTACTCCCCATCTCCAGGCGAAGCGACTTGTTTTCTAGTAATGTCAGCAACGATTCCGTTAACTTGCCCACGTCTCGCGGCGGTACCGATAAGCCCTCAACGCTATCGGTAAGGACGTTGTTAAAGCCGTCGATGGCCGTGGCGATAATCGGTTTACCCACCGACATTGCTTCCAGCAGGACGATGCCAAAGCTCTCTCGTCCCGTGGCCGGAAAGCACACAACGTCGGCTGTCTGGTAGTACCGGGGTAAATCATTAAAGGCGGCATACCCGGTGAAAATCACATCCTTCAGGCCTTCTCTGGCTATCTGCTTCTCGTATTTTTTCCGCAGTCTCGTTCCCGGACCAACGGCAATCAGGCGGCAATTGGGTATCTTCTGAATCACGTGCTTGTAGGCTTTCAGCAGGTAGTCGAATCCCTTCCTTTTCTCCAGCCTCCCCACGAACAGGATATTCAGCTTCCCGTCCTTGTATTTTTCCATCGGCGCGGCGTGGCTGTTGAAGTGTTTGGTATCGATACCGTTGGGTATTATGGTGTACTCCCCGGGGTAATAGGCGTTGATGTAGTCCCGGGCGGTCGGTGAGACGGCGATACGCCCGTCGAGCTTGCGGTACCACCGGTCCAGGTAGAACTTGACGACCGGACCGAACAGCGTGTACCAGGGTTTGGCTCCCGAGGCGTGGAAGGTACCGACCATCGGTGTTAAGTGCATCTGGAGTGTCGTTGTGTTCAGCGTCGGCATCAGCGGTTCGTGCAGGTGGCAGATATCGAATTTCTCTCTCGCGAAAGCCTCCCGTATCTGGGCTTCTATCTTCACCGCTACAGTGATGCGCGCGATAGAGCCGCTTACCGGGAAAGAACGGGGATTGCCGATACGGATAAAGCGGTCACCGAGGGTGTGCATCGCCTCCGAGGCCGGGGCTATAATCTTGGCCTCGTGGCCCATCCGGGTAAATTCTTTCTCCAGGCACGAGATGTGGTTGACTACGCCTCCGGGATAAGCAAAGTCATAAGGAGATACCAGGGCTATCTTCATGGGCAGCTACTTGGCTACCTCCTGTTTTTTCGTTGGCGCCGGTAGAGCGGTGGCCTTGATAAAATCCTCCACCATCTTGTGGGCTTCGTCGTCAGTGTACTGTACCGGTGGTGATTTCATGAAGTAAGCTGAGGGCGCGTCGAGCTGGCCTTTTAGTCCGTTATTCAGTGCCAGCTTGCAGCACCTTATGGCGTCGATGACCACCCCCGCCGAGTTGGGGCTGTCCCATACCTCCAGCTTCATCTCCAGCATCAACGGTACATCCCCGAAAGTCCGCCCCTCCATCTTGATATGACAGTACTTGCGGTCTTTCAGCCAGGGTACGTAATCGCTGGGACCCACGTGGATATCGTCGGGGTCCAGCTGGTAATCCAGCTGCGAGGTAACGGCGGTAGTCTTGGAAATCTTCTTTGATTCCAGCCGCTCCCGCTCCAGCATGTTGTAGAAGTCGGTATTGCCGCCGAAGTTGAGCTGGTAAGTGTGTTCCAGCTTCACGCCGCGGTCGCGGAAAAGCCGGGTAAGCACGCGGTGGGTGATGGTGGCGCCTACCTGCGACTTAATATCGTCACCGATAACCGGCAGTCCCCGGTCGGCGAAGCGTTTCTGCCAGTATTTCTCCTTGGCGATAAACTGCGGGATGCAGTTGATAAAGCCACAGCCGGCATCCAGTACCTGCTCAACGTACCACTTTGTGCCTTCCTCGCTGCCTACCGGCAGGTAATTGAGAACGACATCCGTCTTGGTCTCCTTGAGGATGCCCACGATATCAGCGGTAGGTCCCGGTGCTTTCTGGATTATCTGCGACAGGTATTTTCCCAATCCGTCGTGGGTCATACCTCTCTCAACCTTCACCCCCGTAGACGGTACCTGGCAAAATACGTAGGTATTGTTCGGCTTGGTATAAATGGCCTCGGCAAGGTCCTTGCCCACCTTGTTTTTGTCGATATCAAAGGCGGCCACGAAGTTGATGTCCCTGATGTGATAGCCACCGAGGTTAACGTGCATCAGACCCGGCACGAATTCACCTTCCTTGGCGTCTTTATAGTAGTGAACGCCCTGGACTAACGAAGAGGCGCAGTTTCCCACCCCGATTATGGCCACGTTTATCTTTCCCATTGTCCGATTTCTCCCCTTTCTCAACCGATGCTTTCGTTCGTGATATTGCGGATTTGAGCCAGCATCCGTTTGAATATACCCTCTTCAGGCGTGAATGTCAAGGCATACCCATAGCAGTATGCCGTCATTTTTTCTACAATTTTTGTGCTTACTAGACGTGATAAAATGCTAAACAAACACCTTCTTCGGCTCCCAGGCGCCCCTTTCTTTAGAACGCCCCAGAATTCCCAGGAAACGCCCATCATCAGCGTATGCCCGGCAGTACCGGTGGACTGCATTATCGCCGGCAACGTTCTCCGCCGGTTTTACCGGCCTGCCTGCTCTGAACGCTTTTTCATCGTCTTCGTCGACTATTAATGATGGCAGATCCTGGAGAACGCTGTCGATGGGGTGCAGGTAGTCCTGCCAGTTTCCCTTTTGGTAAGCCTCCTCGAACTGTGCCAGTGTTATCGCGTCCTCGATATCAAGGGCTCCGCACCGAGTACGTACCAGGTTTTTTATAAACGCCCCGCACCCGATGTATTCCCCCAAATCGTGGGCCAGCGAGCGGATATAGGTGCCCTTGCTGCATTCGACTTCTACCGTGGCTGTCGGTTTCCGCCACGTTAGTAGTTCTAATCGGTAGATTACCACCGTTCGCTTTTTCCTGGTTACGGTGATACCGGCGCGCGCAAGCTTGTAGAGTGGCTGGCCTCCTTGTTTCACGGCGCTGTACATCGGTGGCGTTTGCTCGATACGTCCCCGGAAAGCTCCCAGTGCGTTTTCCACCCACCGACGGTTAATATCAGAGATATCGCCATTATATACAATCCGTCCGCTGCTGTCGTAGGTATCCGTGGCTGTCCCGAATTCAATCCGGGCGCGGTAGGTCTTGGTGGTATTGACCAGGAACTCGATTACCCGCGTGCCCTGTCCCAGACACACCGGGAGGACGCCGGTGGCGTCCGGGTCCAGCGTGCCGGCATGTCCCACGCGTCTCTCCCCGCTGAGTTTCCTTATCCTGGCAACAACTCTGAAGGAAGTGATACCCTTTGGCTTGTTTATATTAAGTATACCGTCCAAAGTAAGTCCTTTTACCAGGATTTTACCTTCTCGATGCGTCCCAGGACTTCCTCGATTTCGGCTTTCGAGAGAAAAAGCGTCGCCCTCATGTAACCCCGGCCGTTATTCCCGAAATAAGAACCGGGCATCAGGGCCACGTGCGCTTTGTCTATTAGTACGTCGAGCACGAATTTTTCGTCATCATAGCCTTCCGGCACCTTTATCCAGAGGTAGGGCGTAGCTCCGGGAATTGCCACTTCCAGACCCAGTTCTCTGAGTCCCCGGACAAAGGTATCTCTTCTCTCTTTCAGCTCTTTCCGGTAATCCTGCATTTCCTCTCTCACGGAAGGATTCGTCAGCGCCTCGACGCCGGCTTTCTGCTTGTACCATTCGACCCCCTGGCTGTACTGGCTGGAGAGCTTGAGCCAGCGGCTGATGTTCTCTTCGCTGCTGACAATCCAGCCCAGTCCCACGCCCACGAAGTTATAGTGTTTGGAGAAAGACACCACCTCGAAGCCGTGGTCCATCATCCCCGGAACCTGCGTGATTGAAATCGGCCTTGTGTTGTCATCATAGGTATAGTCCTTGTAGGCTTTATCGAAAATTCCGGTCGCGCCTGCGGCTTTCATCTTCTCCAGTAGAGACACATAAAATTCGCGGTCGGCGACGCTGCCGGTCGGATTATTGGGGTCGCAGAAATAGAATGCCACCAGATTCCCGGAGGAATCTCCATCGAAGTCGAATTCGGGCAGCCATTTCGTGTCAGTCGCCATCCTGACTCTCTTGACGTTATGGTTGGCCAGCAAAGATGCCGGTTCGTAGACCGGGTATACCGGGTCGGGTACGTACACCGTTCCCCGCTCGAAGAGACGCACCATGTTAAACAGAACCTCTTTATTCCAGCCGGTAACGACGATGTTTTCCGGTTTCAGGCTGACCGCGTGCTTCTGGCGGTAGTTCTCGATGATGGCATCTATCAGTTCCGGGATTCCCCTTTCCGGGTGTGCATCGCAGGGATACCCCAGCGTAGAGTGCTCTTCGAGGAGGAATTTCGCCATGGCTTTTTTCACCGTCTCCGGCGCTTCCCGGTCGGGAATGCCGATTCTGGCGTTGATAACCTTTACTCCGTCCCTTTCGGTTACTTTCCGGGATATCCTGGCCACTCTCTGAAAAGGATAGTCGGGAATATTCTCCAGTGAAGATGAAAATTTCATGTGCTTTTCCCTCCCCCGATTATTGATATCGGGATGATTGTTTAGGGATTGTCCTGCTGTGTCACTTCGTCGATTAGCCGTAAAATACGGTCGCCGTGCTCGATGGAGTCGTCCCAGATAAAGCTTAGTTCCGGAACACGCCGGAGTCTGAGCTTTTTGGCAAGCTCCGTGCGCAGGAAACCGGCTGCCGAATTCAGCACTCCCAGCAATCTTACCTCGTCCTGCTTGCCGCTCATGCTGCTGACAAAGATTTTGGCATACTGTAAATCGGGTGATGTGGAAACATCGGTTACCGCCACGAAGCTATCGAGTCGGGGGTCTCGGAGCTGGTGCTGGATTAGTTCGCTGATTTCTTTGCGAATGAGGGTATTGACTCTTTCAATTCGATGTGCCATGGTTTGAAATCCGGTCGGCTGTCCTAACTGGACTTCTCCATTTTATAGAATTCCAGCATATCACCTACGGCGAAATCGTTGAAGTCCTTGATGCCTACGCCGCATTCATAACCCGCCGCCACTTCCTTGGCATCGTCCTTAAAGCGTTTCAGGCTGCTTACTGTGGATTCGACCAATACCTCTTTGCCCCGGTATACTCTCACCGGTGCATTTCGGGTAATCTTACCATCGGTAACATACACTCCGGCGGCCTTGGCTCCCTTGCCCGCGGGGAAGACTGCTCTGACCTCCGCTTTCCCATCGATTACCTCGATATACTTGGGTTCCAGCATACCCTTGAGGGCTTTGGCTACGTCATCCGTCAGAGTATAAATCACGTCGTAGTAACGTATGTCCACCCTCTGATTGGAGGATACCTGGCGGGCACCTTCTCCAGCGCTGACGTTGAAGCCGATTATCAGTCCGTTAGATGCCGCGGCCAGCATTACATCGCTCTCGGTGATGTTACCCGTACCGCTGTGGATGATTCTTACCTGGACTTCGTCAGTGGCAAGCTGTTCCAGAGAGTGCCTTATCGGCTCGATGCTGCCCTGCACGTCCGTCTTCAGCACGACATTAAGTTCCTTAACTTTCCCCGCGCTTATCTGGTCGTAGAGGTTGTCAAGGTTCACCGAGTCTGCCGTGAGAGACGCGCTGCGCTTGGCTTCTTCTCTCTGCTTCACCAGCATCGCCTGGGCGTGTTGCTCGTCGACTACCGACGTAAGTGTATCACCGGCGTGAGGTACTTCGTTCAATCCCAGAATCACTACCGGCGTCGAGGGTTCGGCTTTCTTTATCCTCTTGCCGGTGTCGTTGAACATCGCTCTTACCCTGCCCCAGGTATTCCCGACCACTATCGTGTCGCCCAGTTTCAGGGTTCCCGTCTGTACCAGTACGGTCGCCAGCGGTCCCCGTGTCTTATCTATCTCGGCTTCGATTACCACCCCTGCCGCGGGCTGGTTCGGCGAGGCTTTCAGTTCTTCCATTTCGGCAACCAGCAGCAGGCTTTCCAGCAGCTCGGGAATTCCTATCTTCTCTTTGGCTGATATTTCGACGCAGACCGTGTTGCCCCCGTATTCCTCGATAACCAGGCCGGCCTCGGTAAGCTGCTGTTTTACCAGATCGGGATTGGCATTTTCACGGTCAATCTTGTTAATCGCCACCACTATTGGCACTTCAGCGGCTTTGGCATGGTTTATCGCTTCTATCGTCTGGGGCATGACCCCGTCGTCGGCGGCAACTACCAGGATGGTTACGTCGGTTATGTTAGCACCGTGAGCGCGCATGGCGGTAAAGGCTTCGTGACCCGGTGTGTCCAGGAAGGTAATTTTATGGCTGTCGATGGTTACCTGGTAAGCACCGATATGCTGGGTTATACCTCCCGCCTCGGAGTCAACCACGTTCGTCTGCCTTATAGCGTCCAGCAGTTTGGTCTTGCCGTGGTTAACGTGCCCCATTACGGTAACCACCGGCGGACGCGGCTGCAGGTCTATCGATTCTTTAATATATCGTTTTTTAAGCTTCTTGCTTTCTTCAGAGGCGGTGGCGAGACGTTGTTCTTTCAGGGGTTTCAGCTTGGCTTGATAGCCGAATGAGCCTGCTATGGCAGCGGCGGTTTCGTAGTCTATTACCTGGTTGATGTTGGCCATGATGCCGCTTCTCATCAGCTGCTTGATTACCTGTATGGAGTCCACCCCCATGAAGTCGGCCAGTTGCCTGATTCCCACGGAGTTGGGAATATTGACAACCGGTACCTTGGCCGCTGCGGTCTTCTTCTCCGCTTTTGCGGCAACGGGTTCGGCTACATTATCCGGTTGGCTGGCCTTAGGCACTAGCTTGCTCCTTTAAACAGTGTCTTGCCGCTTATTCTCAGCTCTTCACGGTTTTTTTCGGTGATATTGCTGTGCAGCGTACGCTCCAGCTGTATTCCCGTCAATGCCTTCTCCCAGCAGTCACGGTTCGGACATATGTAGGCGCCACGCCCGTTCTTCTTCCCCGTGCTGTCAAGCTCGATATTACCGTCGGGCGTGCGTACCACGCGGACCAGCTCATGCTTCGTTTTCACCTCTCGGCAGGCGACGCATGTCCGTTGCGGGACGTGTTTTTTACCGGGAGAATGCGTTTTAGTAGTACTCATCGTCCTCGTCTTCCCTGTAATCTTTCTGGCCTCTCCTCATCCTGACACCGTCCTCACTGGTGTCTCTCACGTATCCGCCCTTTCTCTTCTTCTTAGATTTTTCCGACTTGGAGCTGGACCTGCCCCGGCGACCGGGTAAAATATCCTCAGCGAAACGCAGCTGGGGCCTCCCGTCGTCCTCTAAGGCCTCCGCGAACATCTGTGTGGGCATGACCATCTCTTCGGCGACTGGTTCTGTTTCCTCTTCCTCTTCTTCCGCTTCCTCCTCGGCGGCCTCCTCCTCAATCTCCAGCGATTCCAGTTCCGCTGTTATTTCCTCCGGTATCTCCTCGGTTATCACCTGTTCTTCTTCGGACACGGTTGATTCAACCTTGACCGGCTCGGTCTCTATTGGTTCGGCTTCCGCCATTTCGGCTTTCGTTTTCTCCAGGGCCCCAGCCTCCGGTTCTTTCCTGGTTTCCGTTACTTTTTCGGCTTCGACAATGGAGGCGCTCTTGATGTCGATTCGCCACCCGGTGAGTTTGGCGGCAAGCCTGGCGTTTTGCCCTTCTTTGCCTATCGCTAGGGATAGCTGTTTGTCGGGCACGACCACCGTGGCCGCCTGTTCCTCCTCGTTGAGTTCCACGCTTATTATATGGGCGGGGCTAAGGGCGTTGGCGATATAAGCCGTGACATCGGGACTCCACATGACCACGTCTATTTTTTCACCGTTCAATTCGCTGACGATGTTCTGTATCCTGATGCCGCGCAGACCGACGCAGCAGCCCACCGGGTCGATGCCTTCCTGCTTGGCTGCCACGGCGATTTTACTTCGGTAACCGGCCTCGCGGGCGATACCCTTTATCTCGACAGTCCCGTTATATACCTCCGGGACTTCCAGTTCGAAAAGCCGGCGGAGAAGGTCGGGATGAGAGCGCGATACGATTACCCGTGGACCTTTGCTGGTACGCGCTACCTGTAAAAGGACTACTTTTAGTCGCTGACCCACGCGGTATCGTTCCGTGCGCACCTGCTCGGAAGGCGGTAATACAGCTTCGGTGCGTCCCAGGTCGATGTTGACCTGTCCGAGTTCGAAACGCTGCACGACGCCGCTGATAACCTCGCCTTCCCTGTCGGCATATTCCTCGAAGATGGCGCTGTGTTCGGCTTCGTGCAGCCTCTGTAGAATTACCTGCTTGGCAGTTTGTGCCGCGATGCGCCCGGCGTTGGCCGGGGTGGATTCCACCATCAGCGTATCCCCGACCTCAACATCCTCTTTTATTTTCTTGGCTTCGCGTAGTGATATCTCTGTGTTTTTATCCTTTGCCAGCCTCACTACTGCCTTTTCCGCCCACACTTCCACTCTACCGCTGTTGGGGTCTATCTTTACCGCGATATTCTGGTTAGAACCGAAATTGTCCTTCTTGTAGGCTGAAACCAGCGCCGCCTCGACGGCGGTAAGAACCACGTCTTTCGGCAGGTTCTTCTCAGCCGACAACTGAGTTATAGCGAGCAGGAATTCGCTCTTCATCTCGGATTTAACCTCCGGCCCGTAATTAATTGTTAACAAAAAAGTGGGAATCAAACCCACTTCACTACTAAAACATCTTAACTTATCAGGTGAATTATAACACAGCAAATGACATGATGCAAGTCAACATAACCCATTGTTGTAATCTGTATTTTTATTTTAATACTTTATCGAAAAAAGCGGTTATTCTATTAATGTATTCAGCCGGACTAGTAATATAGCCTTTCACATGTTCGGCGCCCGGGACTATCCAGAGTATGTTATCAGGATTTTGAGATGCCTGGTACAGCCTGTAAGCATGGTCGAGGGGTACGAAATCGTCCTTCTCGCCGTGGATGAACATGATGGGTCGCGGCACTATCTCCGGAACGCTTTCCACTGGTTTAACCGCCGTAAAATCCACGCCGTACATGATTTTTACCATATACAAAACGGGAGTGATGAAGAATCCCGGAAATTTGGTACGCTCCGTGAACTCCCCCTCCATGATACCTTCCATGTCGGCGAAGCTGCTGTCGGCTACCACGCAGTCGATGTCTGGTTCTTCGGCCGCTCCCATCAGGGCGGTGGCGGCGCCCATAGAAAAGCCCAGTACCCCGATTTTCTCGAATCCCCGCTCCCGCGCGAAGTCCACCGCTCCCCAAAGGTCCTTCCTCTCGTGAAATCCGGCGGATATTCGCTCGCCCTCGGACTCCCCGTGACCGCGGAAGTCGAACATGAGGACATTATAACCGAGTGATATTAATTCGGCGGCAATGCCCATAACGTTCACATTTATATCGCACCGGTTCGACTCGGCTCCGTGGAGGATAATGATTATCTCCTCGCTGTTCGGCGAGGGAAGAAACCAGCCGTGCAGCGTCAGGTGGTCCTCCCGACTCGGAAACGTGATATTTTCGTATTCCAGTCCCAGGTCGGCCGGATCTATCGTGATGGATTCTCTATCCACTCTGGTTGCTATGCCGCCCAGGTAAGCCGAAATACCGATAATAATTACTATCACTAGGACGACTACACCAATTATGACTTTCAGCCACAATTTCATTGCTGCATCCTCTTGGCAATTCTATTATAATCTTGTGTGTTTATTTGTTAAAGCCTCATATGTACTCATTCACCTTAGAAGGGGAAGGAGCTTGGGGGTGAGATATCCATTTAATATCCAATGGCGTTAACGGCACGGAATGTGTATAATATTCAAGGTGCCTCTGGCCGTTTATCGGCCAGGGTGGGAGCGTTCATGTGAATAGCGGGGAACTAAAAAAATCAGTCCAAAAAGATATAGCAGACCGCACCATGCAGCTTGAAGAGCTGAGTCGTAAAATACACGATAATCCCGAGACGGCTTTCGAGGAGCGTCAGGCCGCCGACTGGCTATCGAAATATCTGGAGGATAACGGCTTTACTCTTGAACGCGGTATCTGCAAGCTGTCTACCGCTTTCCGCGGAAGTTACGGTACGGGCAGACCCGCTATCGCCATACTGGCTGAGTACGATGCTCTCCCCAAGCTGGGCCATGCCTGCGGTCATAATCTCATCGCCACCGCGACTGTGGCGGCCGGCGTAGCTTCAAAAATTGCCGTCGACGCACTGGGCGGTTGCGTCGCCGTTATCGGTACGCCCGGTGAAGAGCTTACCGGTGGTAAGGCTGTCATGGTGGAGCGGGGGGCTTTCGATGCTATCGATGCGGCGATGATTGTTCATCCCGGCGGCGGTAACAGCGCTGCCATGAACACCCTGGCCTGCCAGACGCTGGAAGTCGAGTTTATCGGCAGGGCAGCGCACGCTTCCGCCGAACCGGAACTGGGCATCAATGCTCTGGAAGCCATGATTCAGTCCTACAACGCCATCAATTCTTTGCGGCAGCACATTAAGGACGGGGCGCGCATTCACGGTGTTATCACCGATGGTGGTGAGGCGGCCAATATCGTCCCTGCCCATACCTCCGCCAGCTTTTTCGTGCGGGCTATTGATGACGAGTATCTCGATATCCTCAAGGAAAAGGTAATCGACTGCTTTACCGGGGCGGCTGTAGCTACGGGTGCTGAGCTTAAATATAAATGGGATACTATACGCTATGCGGCGATGATTAATAATATGACCATGGCGCGTTTGTTCCGGGACAATATGAAAGCCCTAGGCTACGATATACCTCTGGGCGGCGATAAATTCTGGGGAGGCAGCAGTGACGTCGGTAATGTCAGCCGACTTGTCCCCACCATCCAGCCGCTGGTATCCATCGCCCCCGACGATGTCCTGATACATACTCCGGAGTTTGCTGAAAGAGCAAAAACTGAAGATAGCCTTAGGTCAATGCTTGATGCTGCTAAAGCCATGGCGATGACGGTTATCGACCTCCTGGGAAGTCCCGATAATCTGGCGAAATCCCGGGATGAGTTCGCTAAAGTGAAGTAACTGTTGACCATGTGTTTGCTAAAGTGAAGTAACTGCTAACCATGTATTTGCGAGGTGTCGGTTCCGTCTTTATTCATCTATTTACCTGCGCGGGATACCGGAATGATAGGTGGGATGAAATTATTATACCTCAGGGAGTAAAATAGATATATGATAATTGCGGTTGATGCCGCCGGCGGTGACTACGCCCCCCATGAGGTTGTCAAGGGAGCGCTTAATGCCGCCAAGGAATTTGGTATTGAAGTGGCTCTAGTGGGCAGGAGGAGCGTGCTCCACGTGCTCACCGGGCGTTCCTCGCGCCAGTCCGGCGTAACCATTATCGATGCCAGTCAAGTCATCGATTATGATGAATCACCCATTAAGGCGCTTCAGGCCAAGCCTAACTCGTCGATAGTTGTGGGTATCAATCTGATCAAGAGCGGCGGTGCTTCGGCATTTGTCTCGGCAGGAAATACCGGAGCTGTTGTAGCCGCGTCTTTACTTACCCTCGGAAAGGCTAAAGGCGTCAGCCGGCCTGCCATCGGTTGCTTTCTGGATACCATATCGTCGGTGCCGCCGTTGTTGGTTGATGCCGGGGCTAACTCGGATTGCCGTGCCAAACATTTGCTCGAGTTCGCCAGACTGGGTTCTCAGTACAGTCAGAATATTCTCAAAATACCTTCACCGCGTGTTGGCTTACTCAGCAATGGCACCGAGGACGGTAAGGGTAACCGACTGATTCACGAGACCTACAAGCTTCTGAAAAAGGCCAAAGATATTAATTTTTTCGGCAATATTGAGGGACACGATATTACTAACCGGACCGTTGATGTTATCGTCACCGACGGTTTTACCGGTAATATCGTTCTCAAGACCGCCGAGGGTTACAGCGATAACTTTTTAACTTCGGTTAGGCAGATAGGGCGTGTCTTTTCCAGTGCTTCGAGCGTGCGGGGTCGCGACCTGCTGCGCGATATCGGCCTGGAATCGTGGATTGAGAAGCTGGACTACACTGAATACGGCGGAGCCTGTTTACTCGGTATCAATGGTAATGTTATTATTGCCCACGGACGCAGTAAGGCCAGGGCTATTAAAAACGCCATCGGCCTGGCTAAGGAAACGGTGGAACGGAATATTACGGAAATAGCTGAGGAGGAAAATGATGAGCAAACCAGTGGAGATTGAAGAAGCGAAATTTGAAGAAGCGGTTTTAAAGGCGTCGACGCCGGTACTGGTCGACTTCTGGGCGCCGTGGTGCGGTCCCTGCAAAATGGTCGCGCCAGTGGTAGAGGAGCTGGCGGAGGATTACGGCGAGAAAGTGAACTTTGTCAAGGTAAACGTTGATAATTGCCCCCAGGTTGCCAGCCAGTACGGTATCATGAGTATCCCTACCCTGATACTTTTTAAGGACGGCAAACCGGTTTCCAATGTCGTCGGCTTCAGACCCAAGAACGAGTTGAAGAAGAGTATTGACGAGGCTCTGTAATCTCGGGTAGAGAGTCGAACCGATTGCAAGGTGAGTCTGATGAATAAATCCCCGAAGAAATACGATGTTATCATTATCGGTGGCGGTCCTGCCGGGCTTGGTGCTGGTGTTTACGCCGCCAGGGCCAGACTCAAAAATATCCTCATCGAGAGGGGGGCTGTCGGTGGCCAGATTCTCAACACGGAGTGGGTGGAGAATTATCCGGGCTTTCCCGACGGCGTCAGCGGTCTCGACCTTACCGCGGCGATGCACAAGCAGGCGGAGAAGTTCGGACTGGAAACTCTGCTTGCTGATGTTACCGGCGTTAAACTCACGGGCAAGCAAAAAACGGTTGAAACATCCGGGGGAAGCTTTGCTGCCAAAGCCGTCATCATCGCCATCGGCCTAGAAAGACAGAAGCTCGGCGTCCCCGGCGAAGCCGAATACACCGGCAAGGGGGTATCTTACTGCGCTACCTGTGATGGTGCTTTCTTCAGGGACAAACCGGTGGTGGTGGTCGGCGGCGGTAACGTCGCCATTACCGAGGCTCTCGAACTCACCAAATTCGCCTCTAAAATCACCGTGATACACCGCCGTGACGAGCTTCGCGCTACCAAAATACTGCAGGAAAGGGCTTTGGCCGAGCCCAAGATAAAAATCCTCTGGGATAGCGTCGTTGATGAGATTACCGGTGATACTTTCGTCGAGAAGGTAAAGGTCAGCAACGTAAAGACCAAGAAAAAATCTACTCTAAATGTTGCCGGTGTCTTTATGGGTGTTGGTTTTAAAGCCAATACCGACTTCCTCAAAGGTGCCCTGGAGCTGGATAAAAATAATTCTATCGTCACCGATGCCCAGATGGCCACCGGTGTTCGCGGCGTTTTCGCTGCGGGTGATATCCGCAGTGGCTCTGTCCGCCAGGTGATTGCCGCCACCGGCGACGGCGCTGTCGCCGCCATTAACGCTGACAGATATATTGCCGGTCTATAAAATTTAACAAAAAATACCCGAAATCCATGACGTTGTGAGACGGAAAATATTGGAGATTTTTTTTCGTTTTGCAGTATAATTAGCAGTAATCATTTTAAGGAGTACCCGTTGTGAAAGTTGTATTTATTGAGGATGTTCCTGATGTAGCCCTGGCTGGAGAAACTAAAGAGGTAGCTGACGGCTACGGCAGGAATTATCTGCTGCCGAAGAAGCTGGCGGTCCTGGCTGACTCGGCGGCTTCAAATATCCTTAAGGCGCAGATGAAGCAGGTTCTGGCTAGGCGTGCCCAGGCCGAAGCGGAAATGAAGGAGATAGCCGCCAGACTCGACGGCACCGAGATAACCATCCGGGCTAAAGCCGGTGAAAAAGAACGACTCTACGGCTCGGTAACCGCCGCCGATATTGCCGCCGAACTCGGTAATATGGTTGGACAGGCTATCGATAAAAGGAAGGTTGACCTTGAAGAGCCGATTCGTCAGTTGGGCGTTCATGAAGTAACTCTGAAATTCACGCATGATATCAATGCTGCCATAAAAGTATTGGTCGAAGCGGAGGAAGCCGCTCCTGAAGCCGCGGAAAAAG
>SMTZ1_10001747_pt1 | contig 31702 bp, 25 predicted proteins | sample DeeMarSWOR136_30_FD_25667 | JGI IMG/M metagenome (IMG submission 25667) | reverse complement strand
CTTTCAATCCGAATGGGTCACCTTTTGGGATCACGGGACTCTGTTCACCTGATGGACGACATCTGGCTATCATGCCTCATCCAGAGCGAGCCTTCCTGAAATGGCAATGGGCATGGATGCCTAGTGATCTGAATGATAGGCTCAAGGCATCCCCATGGATTCGAATGTTCCAAAATGCAAGAGAGTGGTGTGGACAATAACCAATAACCTAACACCAATAACATAACCAAATAAGATCCAATATCCAAATCCCAATGACCCAAAGACTCTTTGGAAATTGAGTGATTGTGATTTGTTTGGAGCTTGCCTGCCTGCCCCGTCCCTGCCTACCGGCAGGCAGGCTCGGTCGGGACCGGGGCCGGTAGGCAGGGAATTTGGTTATTGGGATTTCGCCCCCGAACGTTTTATTAAATTCGAATGTTTCCATGGTGTCCAGATTGATGGAGCTGAAGTCATATATAAAGGCTTGGTGGCGACTCTCTCGGGTCCCCTTTCTTTCGGTAGGGATACTTCCATTAATTCTAGGATTTGTTCTGGCATGGCGATCGGGATATAAGGGCCCCCTGGGGCTCTATTTGCTTTCATCGGCCGCTGTGATCCTCATTATGTGGATGACCTACTATCTGGCAGAGAAGAACGATCTGGAGGGTGATCGAATCAATGAAAGTTTTAATCGTTTTTCAGGCGGTTCAAGAATTTTGGTCAAAGAGATCTTCCCTCCCTGGGTTCCCCTTCTGCTGGGGTATGGGTGTCTGGTGTCGGCATGCGTGAGTGGCCTTACGATCTATCTCAAATACCGAACTGGTCCTTGGACCCTTTTCCTGGGAGGGACCGGTATCTTTTCTGGATATTTCTATTCAGAGAAACCCTTTCAATGGTCCTATCGTGGAATGGGAGAGATCCTCATTGGTTTCTGCTACGGCTGGCTCCCGATTGCCACCGGATTCTATCTCTTTGCTGGATTCTTCAGCTCCCAGGCCTTTCTCCTTTCCATCCCTGTCAGCCTTTCGATCTTCAATGTGATCTTGATCAATGAGTTTCCCGATGAAGCGGCAGATCGGGCCGTCGGAAAGAGGACCTTGGTTGTCCGGTTTGGTAAAGAAAGAATGAGTGAACTCTACCTTAGCCTTTCTGTTTTGGTGGGCCTCTCTTTTATTAAAGTGTTGATGAAATTCGGCGGAATACCCCCCTGGATTTACATTCTTGCGGGAATTCCGCTCACGCTCATTCTCTGGAACCTGATTCAGATGTGGAGAGAAAATTATAAGGATGCACGGGGACTTACTATCCTATGCCGGAATACTCTTTTCATCAACCTTTCGGTTACAATGATCTTAACGATTCAACAGACGATTACAAAATCTAATTCTTTCCTGTAGCTCCTGATACGATTGCCACTCGTGCCCTCCCCCTTGAGGGGTGAGGGAGGGGGTGGGGGTGAGATAAGAGAAAGGTTACGATGGAAAATATTCATGCTCTTATTGAAAAGATCAAGGTCGATATTCAAGATGGGAAATCAGAAGAGGAGATCTTTCAATCCCTCCTTCCTCTTCTTGGAAAAGATTCGGAATTTGATGAACGATTAGCCGAATCACTGGCCACCCTTCCTCATGTAAAAACCACCAAAGTCCTCCAGAGCATGTTGGAGACTTCGAGTAATAAAACAGTTCAAAAGATCATTAGACGATCTCTCTATCGCCTGAAGAGCAAAGGGATTTCTACAGAGGAGTCTCCGTTCAAGAAGGAATCCTCCATTCTTCGCCCTCTGCAGGCGGAACCGCCGAAAGGGATGGGTGGAGGGTTCGATTCCTCGGGCCATCGTCTTCTGCTACTCGTCATCCCTCACCCCGGGCGGGGGGGGACAGTGATGGAGGGGGTGATCAGTGATACCCTGGGATTGGTCAGTTTCTCCGGAGAGGCGGTGACTCGAAAAGGGGTCAGAATATTCGTTGAAGAAATCCGGAAGAGTAGCCCTTTCCCCCTCGTTGAAATAGATGTCTCTTATGTAGGGTTTCTTTTTGTCCAGGCCTATCAAATCACTTTGGAAAAGAAGGGACTGGTTCCTCAGGATTATCTCCGCTTCAAGGGTGAGATCGAAAGCGTAAAGAAAACGTACGAAAGGCCATTGATCTATTCTTATCTTCAGGCAGATGAGACTGCAAAAGAGGGCCGGATGTTACAAAGGGGAGGAGATCTTTTGAAGGGAGATCTTTATTCCAGTTGGAGGATAGAGGAGGGGCTGATCCGCTCCTATGCTGACGAGGTCTGGGAGGCTGAGGAATCGAAGATCGTTCTCCACCCGACACAGAAAGAAGCTCGATTTCAAGGAATCTATCAAAAGGCATTATCTGAGCTCTTCTCAGGAGAGAGAAGATTTCTTTATAAAAGAAGACTTGAGGAGATGGCTTATCTCCTCTTCAAATTAGGGAGGGAAGGGGAAGCCAGGATTTCGCTGGCTGTGGCCCTTGATCTTGAAAAACCGTTGAATCTAATCCAGCCCAACCCTTTCCTCTTTCAATTGGTGGTGACATCGATCTTCAGCCTTTTGGCCGAAGCCTATGATAAGAGATCGAAAGAACCGTCGTTGATTGTAAAACCGTAAAATAGTTCGGAGTAATGAGTTCGGTGTTCGGAGTCAATAAATGATCATTAACATCCGAGTAGAACATCAAAATCTTTGCTCTGAACTCCGAACTGATTGTGAAACCCAAGAATAGCTCGGAGTAATGAGTTCGGTGTTGTTAGTAGTGAATTTGACTCCGAACTCCCAACTCCGAACCCCGAACTAACAATGACTCAAGTGATTGCTTGTTCCATTTCAGAAGGGATCCTGTTGGCCACGGATAGCGTGGCGACTTGGTTTGACCAGACCGGGACAATGAAGCATTTCAATTTGAAAAAGATCCTGGCTCTGGGTTCTCATACGGCCATGGTGAGTGCCGGGATAGGAATAGGAGTGGAGATGGGGGTTGCTTTTCAGCAATTCCTCCAGGAGCGAAAAGTGGAAGGGGTTGAAGAGGTGCTGCGCTTGGCGCCCCCATTTTTCACTGATCATTATGTGAACTTCTTAAGAAGGAGGGAGATCGACCTTATTCCATTCAGAGCGACAGTCCATGGAGACTCGGATGACCTTTCCCCTTGGACCGGGGTCTATTTCATTCTGGCTGGATATTCCTTCAAGGACCGTCAGCAACCTTATCATCTCTATCTTCTGGGAAGTGAGGAAAGAAGAAGGGAGATTATCACCTATCGGACCTCTCCAATTTTCATGATTCCTCGATCCCTTTCCATGGAAAAGAAATTGGAGGTTCAGTGTCAAGGAGGTTCTTCGATGAGTCATCTCCTCTCTCTCTGTAAATCCTTTTTGGAGAAGAGATCTGTCGGGGAGGAAGTGGGTCCTCCTTTCTATTTCGCCACCATCACAAAGGCTGGACTTAAAGAGGTGATGGAGGAGGAGGTTGAAGGATGAAAAAGTGGGCAATCCTGGTTGGCATCGTCGTCGTTTTTCTCATTGGTGGATATTTGGGGCTTTCCTTCTTTGGAGTGAAATTGATTCAGCCGAAGCTTCAAAAGCTTCTGGGACCTGGATTTACTCTCCAAGAGATCAACATCAAACTCACCCATCTCTCCATGAAAGGAGTTCAGTATGAAGGCCTTCACACGAAATTGAGATATCTCTGGATCGAAGAGGTGAGAATTTATCCTGCCATTCTTTCTTTGTTGAAGGGACCTTTGCGGATAAGGACATTTGAGATTCTAAGACCTTCCTTTTCTTTTTACCGGACAAAAGAGGGGGTCTTCGTCGGTCTGTGGAAAGGCCCGGAGAGAGAAGGGAGGGAGGAGAAGGAGATTCCCGGTGGTGAAGCGCGACAGGAGAGAGAACCCTCGCCCCTTAAGATCGATCGGCTTCGAATCGAGCGAGGTTCCCTCGATTTTGAGGACAGGAAGCCAGGGGAACCTCCAGCCCAAGTCAAGGTGAGAGAAATCAACCTGGAAATAAAGGATATTCAATACCCTTTTCGCTCCGTTCATTCTCCCATCGAATTGAACGGAAAGATGCAGGGGAAGACAGAAAAGGAGGGGGAAATTCACACGCAGGGATGGATTGATCTTGAAACCATGGATATGGAAACCTCTTTGAATTTGAAGGAGATCGATGTAAAGCTCTTCGAACCCTACTACCGGAAGAAGGTTTCCGCACAGATCGATTCCGGATATATCAACATGGAGACAAACATTTCTGTAAAGGAGAAAGTGATCGATGCGCCCGGGAGGTTGGAGATGACCCATCTCCGTATCAAGGAGGGGGAGGGAACCGTCTTCTGGGTTCCAGCAAAAACGCTCAGTCCCATAGTAAAGGAGAAGGGGGACCGCCTTCAAGTCTCCTTTCATATGAAAGGAGACATTGAGGATCCCACGTTCAAACTTCAGGAGACCTTCTTGACCCGGATCGGCCTATCCTTTTTAGAGGCCTTAGGCGTCCCCGCCAAGAAGGTGGGGGAGGAGGCTTACGAAAAAAAATCCAAGGAGAAAAAGGAATAGCAGAAGAATTGAGATCCCTTGAACGACAGTTGAAAAAGAGGAAGGAAAAGAAGCAATGAGCATTCTCAAAGACCTTGGCGTTCCTGTTTTTAAAGCGGGTGGAATGCCAGTCATCGACCTTCAAACTTACGTCCTATTCGTTGGAGGATTGGTAGAGAAAGAGTCTCGTCTCTCGTGGCAAGAGGTTCTGGCCATGCCGAAGAGTCGGGTGAACTGCCGCCTGACCTCTGTCTCGGGCTGGTCTGTTCGAGCCGATTGGGAGGGTCTTAAATGGAAGGACTTCCTGGAACGGATTTCCCTTCGCCCAGAAGCGAACCATGTGCGGTTCACGGCGGTAGGAGGGGGATATGACACAGTCGTCCGTATTGACGATTTAGAAAATCCGAGGGTCCTCTTAGCCTATGGGGTAAACGGGGAGCGTATCGAACAGGAGTACGGTGGACCGCTCAGAATGGTTATCCCAAACCTCTGGGGATATAAGAGTTGCAAATGGCTGGGGAGAGTCGACTTCATCGATCACATGGGGGGAGGCTACTGGGAGGACAGGGGATACACCCGCTCTGGGATCATTGAGCCCGGTACTACCCTGGATATGAATACAAAAACCAGGAGGCCCATTAAAGGAGGAGAAGTGACTGAGTTTTAGACAATGTACGATGAACAATGGACAATGAACAAAGAACAATGAACAATGAACGACGAACGATGAACAATAACCTATAACCTTTGACCTTTAACCTGTAACTAATAGTCAATAGCCAATAACTGCTTGCTGCTTACTGCCTAGTGCTTACTGATTACTAATCACCAATGTCTCGTCTTCGGTGGATTCTTTCAGTCTTATTGGCCCCTCTTTCAAGAGAACGAAGCATTCCTCTCGTAAGACCCACCCGGATTGATTGGAACCCTTCCCTCATTCCTCAAACCATCCAGGTTAAAGACCAGACGATCTTCTACGTTCAAACGGGAGATGGGGAGTCGATCCTTCTGATTCATGGTTTTGGTGCTGGATTCTGGGTATGGGAAAAACAGATTGAGATGCTTTCCCGGAACTACCGTGTCTATGCTTTAGATCTCGTCGGTCATGGTTTTTCGGACAGGCCCAAGATGGAGTATACGCCTGAGACCTACATTCATTTTTTGAGAGATTTCATGGATGGCCTTGGGATTGAAAGGGCGACTCTGGTGGGGAATTCCATGGGAGGGGGGATCGCCTGGGCTGTGGCTGCCCTCTTTCCAGAACGGGTGAAAAAGTTGATCTTAGTCAATTGCGTACCCCCTGATGTATTGAATCAGGTCAGGAATGAATCCTTCAGGGCGCTCGCGGCTATTAAAAATATTCCCCTTCTCCCCTATCTGGCAATAGCCAGTCGCAACAGGAGTTTTATCAGGAGAATCCTTCAAGAATGTGTCTCTGAAGGGGGGCTTATCACTCCGGAGGTATTGAACCGACAATACCAGCTAGTTCGGATCGAGGGAACGATCTGGGTCCTCTACTCCACTTTAATGAACGCGAAAGAGACCTCAAAGTTTCAAGGGCATCTTTCCCTTATCCAATGCCCCACACTCCTCATCTGGGGGGAGAGAGACCTCATCTTTCCTCTCTCCGTTGGCGAGAGCCTCCATCAAGCCATCAAGGGTTCCATTTTTTATATCATCGAAAAGAGCGGCCACATACCCATGTGGGAGACCCCGGAAGAGGTGAATCGGGTCATCCTCGACTTCCTCAAATAACCGCATAGCGCACGGAGTATAAGGCATAGCGCAAAACTAGGGTTTACTCGGTTTGTTGAGTTCGTTGAGTTTATTGGGTTAACTCAAAAAACCCAACAAACCCAAGAAACTAGGAAAGCTTTAGCTTTCTCTCTGCGCTCAGCGCAGAAGCGCCAGGCTCAACCAGGGGAGATAGGTGATGATGGCCAAAGAGAAAAGGAGGACAACGAGAAACGGAAGGGAAGCCCGAATGATTTTCGCCACCGGCTTCTCAAAGCGACCGCTGGAGATGAAAAGATTGATCCCCACAGGAGGGGTCGAAGCACCGATATGGAGATTCGTGAGAAAGATGATTCCGAGGTGAACAGGGTGGATCCCATAGGCAAGGGCGATGGGCGTGATGATCGGGACCACAACGATCAAGGCAGAAAAGATATCCATGATGCAGCCCACGGCCAGAAGAAATAGGTTCAGCACGACTAAGAAGACAAGCGGACTGCTGATGCGGGGTTTGAAGAAATTGAACATCTTCATCGGAATCTGCGCATCGATGAGATAATTGGTCAGGCCGAGGGCCGCACCCAGAATGATCAAGATCCCACCGACCAGCACCATACTTTTCCGCATGACTCTGGGCAACGCCCTCCATTTGATATCCCGGTAGATGACCACTTCGACGAAGAACACGTAGACCACTGTGATGGCTGCAGCCTCACTGACGGCAAAGTACCCGCTGTAGATCCCGCCCAGTACGACGAGGGGGAGGGGAAGCTCCCAGATCGACTCTTTCAGTGCCTTGAGAACTTCGGATCCATTGAATCTCGTTCGAGGAACTTTAGCAGCGGTGGCCTTCTGGACGCTGAATACGGAAAGGAGGAGACTCATAAAGATGCCTGGCAAAAGTCCTGCTAGAAAGAGCTGATCGATCTGAACCTTTGACACAATCGCGTAAATGATGAGAGGAAGGCTCGGCGGGAAGAGAAGACCTAAGGTTCCTGAAGTCGTCAATAATCCAAGAGAGAACTCCTCCGGGTATCTCCCCCGTGACATGGCAGGGAGGAGGATTCCTCCCAGGGCGATGATCGTGATACCCGTCGCTCCCGTCAATGCGGTAAAGATAGAACAGATCATGAGAGCGATGATCGAAAGCCCACCAGGAAGCCAGCCCAGAATGGCATCGGCAAGTCTGAATACCCTTTGGGGAGCTTTGCTCTCAGAAAGAAGGTATCCTGCTAGGGCGAAGAGCGGGATGGCGACCAGAATAGGAGTGGTGGCCATCCGGTACATCTCAATGATGATGGCTGAGGAGTCAATGCCGCTGGAAAATAATAGAAGAAGGGCTAAACCGGAGATCACGATAAAGAGTGGGGTTCCGAGGAACATCAAGAGGAGGAGGGTAAGGATCAAAAAGAGGATCAAGTGTTCACTCCCTGATCGCGTATTTTGCCAGCCCTCATGAACGCAAAGAGGCTTTTAAAAGAACGAAATCCGAATCGGAGGGTCATTAATCCAAAGGTGAGAGGGAGGATTGCTTCTGGGATCCAGGACGGAATCCCTAAGAAAGAGACAGTTCCCATCTGGATCTCGTTCTTAATGAACTTGAAGGCGGCGAGGGTCAACAGGCCGCAGATAAAAAAAGAAAATAACTGGGTCACGAAATCGATGAGCGGTTTTCCCAGAAAGGGGATCCATCGGGAAAGCACATCGAGGCTAATATGCTTCCCTTCCTTCGTCGCGAGGGTGGCACCGATAAATCCTATCCATAGAACCATGTTCCTGACCAAAGAATCTCCCCAGGTCAGGCCCGTGGCAAAGGCATTCCGGAGGATAATCTGCACAAAGGCGGTGAGGATCATAAAGCTTAATAGGGTGATGAGCAGAGTTTCCTCCACCTGGTCAATGATTTCATCCACGCGTTCCAACCGATCCATCATTTTTCTTGCCTTCGATTCCCTTCGAGGATAGACAACACCTCGTCATGGACCTTTTTGGAAAAGTGTGGGCTCTCCCGGCCGCCGAAGGCTCTGTCTGAAAGCCTCTTGAATTCGTCGATCTGGTCCTTGGAGGGGGTGACAATCTTCGTTCCATGTTTTGTCATCACTTGGATGGCTTCCCGATTTTCATTCCTAGTCACGGCCTTTAATTGTTTCAGATGGCGTTGGGAAATTTCAATGATAGAACTCTGATAGGATGGAGAAATCTGTTGGAATGTATCTTTTTTGACCACGATCCCTGCTGCCAAATAGACCAGAGGGACATCGGTCAAATATTTTATTCTTGTGAACCACTGGAGGGAGATGGCTCCTGTCGGGGGGGCATACACGACATTGACCAGTCCTGTTTGAAGACCCACCAAGACATCGGGGACAGAAAGTGGGATGGCTGAAACCTTCGCTTCGTCGAAGATGGCTTGGGGCATTGGCGATCCTTCCCAAATCCAGACCTTCGCTTTCTGGAGATCGGCCACACTAGAGACCGGGATCGTAGACATGAGGTAGATAAACCCTCCCTCCGACCAACCCAGGAGAACATAGCCATTGTCTTCAAAGCCCCTCTTAAAAAAAGAATCCATCCTTGTCAAAACTGCGTCGACTCCCTCGTAATTTTGAAAAAGAAAAGGGATTTGAAAAACATTGATCTCCCTGAAGAGTGCAGAAAGCCCTCCTGATGTCAAGGCCGCACCTTGAATTTGGCCAATCTTCATTTTGCGGAGGAGGTCCATCTCATCCCCTAAGATGCCACCCGCATAAATTCTGAACTGGACCCTGGTGTCCGTCTCTTTCATCACCTCTTTATTCAGGGCGTTGAAGGTCTTCATCCAGGAGCTGCCTTCTGGGGCTAAGGTAGCCAATTTGATGGTGATGCTCTTTTCCGCCCCATCAGCAAACGGATAAAAGAGGAGAGAAGCCAATAAGATGCAGCCGAAGATTTTGATGGCGTGGCGTCCAATCATAATACCCTTCCTCCTATTCAAAATATTCCTTGACGCGGCCGAGCAGCTCCTGGGCCCTCTTTTTGGCCACGGTGTTGAGAAGCGTTAGTTCAGGGGGATGGTCTGCGGGTGACTTCAGGACTGTTTGAAGAGAAGAGGTGAAGAGCTCTTTGTTCTGCGACTGGCGGGCGTACGTATCCGCATAGTAGACATAGGTCATCAAAAACTTTCCCTTTCCAAATTCGAGCGCCTTCATGAAATGTCTCTGAGCCTTTTTGAGATCTCCCCCGGCGATTTTGGGCCTAGACGCAAACCAGATCCCCATGAAGAGATGGGGGCCGCCGTAATAGAAACCCTCATCGAGTTCCAAAACCCTCTTCATCATCGATTCCACTCGAGGGAGTTCCGCCACTGCCTCCACCGAATCCAAATTCAGGCTGATCCAGCTCGCCCAGCAGGTGGCGCTCCAGAAGAGATAGGGAACCTCTTTCTTTCCAAGTTGCTTGAGGGTTTTGTTAAAATCATCAAAAGGTCTTTGGAGAGGATCCTTGAGGCCTTTCAACTCCAAGGATCTCAAGGCATACTGTTTTGCTTTTCCCAAGAGCCATTTTGAGTAGTCTTCATCCTGATCCTCCGTGAACACTGAGGAGAAGGAGGAATAGCCCTGTGCGGCGGCGAGGAGTAACTGCGCATTGCGAGGCCATGCCTCGACCATTCCATCGAGCAACATCAGATAGGCCGGCGTCCCTTCCCGGATCATTCTCAGATCCGATTGCCGAGAGGACGCCTTGACCACGTCCTCCAATAAGAAGGCCGTCGCAACGACCGTTCCCTTTTTGCAAGGCATGCAGGCAGATGAAAAAGAGATCAAAAATAAAAAAAGGAGAAGACAAATCAGGGATGGCCTCATCTCCAATTGTTTACCCCGTTAGAAAGCCCAGCTATAAGGTTAGGATAAGCCGCATTCAGAACGAAAACGCCTTTCAGAAAAGGCAGCGTTCAGAACCCCGCTTTTTCTAAGGGAGTGAACCCTTTTGAAATAAATTCGTGTGTTCTAAAGAAATTTATATTTCTAAAAAGAGTGTCTGTCAACCCTGCAGTTGAAAAAAGATTAATCCTTGAATCCAGTAACTTCTCTTAAAGTGGAATACCTCCCTTGTGACTGGATACCTCTTCACTCAACGACAGGGTCAACCCTGTAGTTGAAAAAGGCGGGTCCTCGGGTTCGGCCAGCCTTTTTCAGAGCTTAGGGGCTGTCTTATTCCCGAAGCAATCACTTGACAAACCAGGGATGAATCGATGAAAATAAACAAAAACAAAGGGAGGTGCCATTGAATAATTTTCAAAAGCGCGTGGTGGTGACAGGGGTTGGTCCTGTCACCCCTGTTGGAATCGGAAAGGAATCCTATTGGGACAGTTTAATTCACGGAAAAAGCTCCTTCAAAAAGATTCTATTTCCGGACCGGGATATGAGTCAGTACCGATGTCAGATTGGCGCCCCTCTTGATACCTTCGATGTTTTCCAATTTATTCAAAAGACAAAACATTCGAAGTACCTTGGAAGGACGTCCCAATTTGCCATCGCCGGAACCTACCTTGCCCTAAGGGACGCGGGGTTCGAGCTTGATGTCAATCACGCGGATAAAGGGCAATATCAAGTGAAAGGGATAGACTCCTTTCAAATCGGGGTGATTCTGGGAGTGGGCGTGGAGGCGATGGACCTCATGGAACATTATCATGAGCGCTTCATTTCGAGAGGACCCAGAGGGATCTCCCCTTTTGCCCTTCCGAATATCTATTTGAGCGCCATCACCTCTCATGTAACAGAATTTTTCACCCTCCGTGGCACCGCCTTTGCAGTGTCGACAGCCTGCGCGTCTGCCACCCATGCCATGATCAACAGTTTTCTCCAGATTCAGGGCGGACAGGAAGATTTGATGGTGACGGGAGGGGCGGATGCTTGCATCACCCCCTACGTCTTCGGCGGGTTTGATATCATCCGGGCCATGTCGACGCGGAACGACGAACCTCACAAGGCCTGCAGGCCCTTCGATCGAGAGAGGGATGGTTTCGTCATGGGTGAAGGATCTGGTCTACTGGTCTTAGAAGAGTTGAGACATGCGCTCAGGAGAGGGGCTCACATCTACGGAGAGGTGATCGGCTTCGGGATGACCGCCGATGCCTACCACCTGACGGAACCCGATCCAGAAGGGAAGGCATTGAGCAAGGCGATCCGGGATACTCTTCAAACGGCAGGGGTTCATCCGGAAGAGGTTGATTACATCAATCCCCATGGCACCGCCACCCCTTTGAATGACAAAGGGGAGACGAAAGTGATCAAAGACGTTTTCGGAAAGAAGGCTTACCAGATCCCTATCAGTTCGACCAAGTCGATTACCGGGCATCTCATGGGAGCGGCCGGAGGCGTGGAGGCGATCTCCGTTCTGATGGCCATTGAAACAGGGGTCATCCATCCCACGCTCAACTATGAGTATCCGGACCCTGAATGTGACCTTGATTATGTTCCCAACGAAGCCAGGAAGAAGGATGTGAACATCGGGCTATCAATTTCCGCAGGCTTTGGAGGAGTCAACAGCGCCATCCTTCTGAAGAAGTTCGAAGGCTCCCCCATTTAAAATCGTCTCGTTCCCCAAAGAATGGTGCTCCCCACTGATTGGAAGCGAATAGAAACCGCCGTCAGTTGATGCCGACGCTACAAATGTTTTTGGATATTTTTTATTTTTTGCTAGAAGGATCAGAATAAGCACGGTTTCGAGCGATCTCTCTTACGCGGGCATCCGGGTCATCCACAAAAGGAATCAAGATTTCCGCCACTCGGGGATGGGGAATTTGTGCCAAGGCAAAAGCGGCTGTGGCGCGGACCTGAGGATTTCTCCGATTGCGCCGGAAAAAGGAGCCTTTCCCTTTCAAGATGTTGATCAAAGGTTCCACACCCGCTGGCTCTCCGATCTGCCCCAAGGCCTGGCAGCAGGCCATCAGCAGTCTCGTATCCTTGGTGTTATTCAAGAGCGAGACGATGGGTTCGATGATCCCTTGAGGTTTAAGCCTTCCCAGGCAAGTAATCGCATCCATAGCCAATCCGATGTTTGCGCCTCTGGCATAATTCAGGAGAAGGTCCACCACTTGAGGAGTGTTTAGACGTTCTGCCAGTTGGAAAGCGGCTTCACGGATTTCGGAATTTTCGCTTTCGATGGCGAAGGTGAGCTCGGCTGTCAGATCCCGGGTCACCGTATCAATGACCTGGAGAATTCGGAGCTGTTCCGAATGATTGCTTCCTAAGACCAACTCCTTTTTAAGAAGTTCTTCCGCCTCTGTCCCCAGTTGTTCGAGCAGACTGACTGCGATCTTCCTCACCCTGAGATCTTCTTCTTTCTTAACAAGGTCGATGAGAAGGGGAAGGGTGACCTGTCCCAGGCTACCGAGCAATCGGGCGGCATTCTCCTGGCGGGACATGACACCCGATTTCAGATCATTGACCAGCAGCTGTTGAGTGGCGGGTTCCAGTTTTCTGTCCAGGAATCTTGCCAATCGCTGGGCCTCCGGGTCTTTGTTAGCTAGGAGTTTTTGATAACGTCCGTGAAGATTCTCAAGGATCCGGGGGGCAACGGAATACTCTCCAAAATGGATGAGGCTCGTGGCCATGTTGTGGAGGGAAAAGGCAATCTCTCTGAGCAATTTAGGATCCTTCTCTTCAGAGAAAGCAATGAGCAGTGGGTCGGCCAGGAATTTGGCAAAATGGTGCTGGAAGCCAACTTTCAAACTATCCATTGATATTCGGCAACTATCGATTATCTTTTCCCGGGTGGGGAAGGGGCGTTTCTGGAACCCTCTGAAAAGCCGTTTCATGACCTGAAAAATCTGTTTCTCGTCGCCTTTCAAGAGAAGGTCATTCACCCGGTCAGGCATCTCTTTGAAGAAAGTGTCAAGAAGTTCTTCAGCCACAGGCACAGCCATGTGAACGACCCAGTACCCTTCAGAGAGTTCCTCTTCTTCAGGTTCTTCCAGGAGTTCTTCTTCCCCAGAAGCGGCCAGACTGGGGGTCACCCGGGTTTCATAGAGCACTTGGTCGAAAAGCAGAGCAGACAGTCCCTTCTCCCTGGCCAGATGGGTCCAGTATTCCCGGTTCAATCCCAAAGGTGGTAACTGTCCAAGGGCTTCGACAAAAATTTTCAGTTCATCATAAGTCAGCGTATTGAGAAAGGTGAGGCTGGTGAGCATGATGGAATCGAGAAATTTGAGGAAACCATCAGCCAAGGTTTCTATCCCGGAGATATTGATCCTTATTCCGTTGACCACCAGGGCATTACTGACATGGGCCAGAGTGAGGGCCTGCCTTCGGGAGAGGATGCTGCGCAAGGACTCCATGAGCTGCTCCAGGGGGGTCGAGATGGCCTTGCTCTCCAGGGGATAGAGTTTGATATTTTTGGAGGTGCTGAGAAGGGATCGAAGGATCTCAGGGATGCGCGCCAAATCCTCCCGGTCCAACCGTTGTTCCTTGGCAATGAGTTGATAAGAGACCGTCACAGGAGTGACGGAGACCGTCCCAGGACCTCCTTTCCCCTCCTTCACCTGACCCTCTCCCTCCACCATGAGGGTATAACGTACCTGCTTTAATTCAACATGGACCAAGTGTTCGTCATGTGAAAAACGTTGCCAGAAATCTCTCTCGATGACCTTCGGTTTAGGGCGGCCGAAGGCTTCCATCAACACTTCCAGTTCCTGATCCGTCAAGCCTCTATGGAAAATAATTCCCTTCAACTCCACACTGGTCATAAACTTGAGAAGATCCTCGGTAATCCATTTAAATTCACTCACATCGATCTTCTGTCCATTGACCATCAATGCCTGATTGATCTGAAAGATCGTTAAATTCTCATTATTGGACAAGATCGATTCAATGGCTTCTTTCAGTTGTCGGTTGGCTGTCACGACAGCCTCGCTTCCAACGGGGTAAAGTTTGTGCTGACGGACGGCTGTCAAAAAGGAACGGATAAGGTGAGGGATCTGGCCCAGACTGGCAGAATCGAGAGGTGCACCGGGCGGAGGGAGTTCACTTCGCCGTTGTCTTCTCCTCTCACCCGTATACTGTCTGGCTTCATGGGAGCTGAAGACTCGGTGAGTCACTATCTCCTGGAATTTTTCGTATTCCTGGGCCTTTACCTGGTTCGCCGAGCGTTTGAAGTGATAGACCAGAGGGACGACGGAGGGCAAGAGGTGTTGTTGATAGAGGGTTTCCTGATATTGGCCGACCTGCTCGTGTAACTCCTGTTTCTGTTTCGGCTGAATTGCTCCATAGATCGTTTCGAGGATTCGCTTGCTAAGGAAGCGGACCGTTTCATCATTGATCTGGAAGTCTGATCGAAGCAGGCCCAGCGCTGCAGCCTGATCGACAAACTCCAGAACCTTCGCTTCCATCTTCTTCGAACTTCCCGTGAGAAGACTTAAGGAGACGTTCTCACCAAAGGTAGCGGCCTGATAGAGGAGTTGCCGGTTTTCTTCATCGAGGGCGGCAATCCTCTGGCTGACTATCTCTTCAAGAGACTTTGGAAGATATCCTTCCTCTAGAGGCATGATGACCCGTTGCTGGCCGGAGAGGATAATTTTCTGATCGAGGACTAACTTGCGTAGGATCTCATTGAGGAAGAGAGGGTTGCCCTGCGTGACCCTGGCCAGTTCCCCTTCGAAATGTTCAGGGAAACGGACCTGAGAAAAGACCTCTTTCAGGTGTTCTGCAATGTCACTAGGAGTGAGGGGGGGGAGAAGAATTGGATGGATATCCAATTCTTCTCGATGGGCCTCACAAAATTGGACTAAGGGAAACGTTTGGAATTCGGATCTTAACATTTCGATCGGTGTAGAGGCACTGCAGATGAAAAGCTTCAGTTCCCGGTGGAGCATCAGTCGGCGAAGGAGCAGAAGGGTTGCCTCATCGGCAAATTGCAGATCATCGATCAAGAGGATGAGAGGGCGGAAGTCGAGCGTCTTGGGAATGAAATAGAGCAGGGTATTGAAGATGCTTTCCCGCCGCGTTCCCTCATCCTCGGCAGAAGGAGCCTCTTCTTGACCGGCCAGTTGGGGGAGGATCTGGGAGAGGTGAGACATATCTTTGGGACCAATGCTTTCAAAGATCCCGATGCCCTTGTCTTCTCTCTGATTGAGAAGGGTAACGAGAATGTTCGTCAACAAGTAATAAGGTCGAAAAGCTTCCTGGTACTGCCCGTTCACCTTGACCTGGCGGATCATTTTGCTCAAGGACAGTTTCCGGTAAATGGTTTCTAAGAATGTACTCTTGCCCATCCCCGGTCCACCTTCCACAATCAAAAACTGACTCTGCCCCTGGGTGAAGTTCTGAAAGAATTTGGCTGTTTGTGAATATTGAACTCTCCGGCCAACGACCTTCTCCCCTTCCAGCTGCTGGAGGACAATTTTGGTGGAGACCTCTTGATGGGCAACCTCTTTCGCACTGGCAAACCGGTCCCGGCCCGTTTTTTTTGCATAATAGAGAGCTGTATCTGCCTTTTGGATGAGACCCTTTCCCGTTTGGGCATCTTCGGGAGCTGAGGCAATCCCCATGCTGAGGGTGAGGCGAAGTTCCCCACTTTCTCTCTCCAGAACCAAGGGCTTTTCATGGACTCGTTGAAGGAGGATCTCTCCCATTTTGAGGGCTGTTTTATTTTCGGAATCTGGCAGGAGGATGATGAACTCATCCCCTGCATAACGGATTGGTAACCCTCCTTCTCCCGCGACCTCTTTGAGATGTCCTGCCACCCAGACGAGGGCCTGATCCCCCGCAAGGTGGCCGTAGGTGTCGTTGATCTGTTTGAAATGGTCTAAGTCCATCATGATCAACGAGTGGGGATGGTCCCTCAGGGCGTCCCATGGGATTTTGTATTGAAAATAATTGAGAAGAAAACGGCGGTTGAAAATTCCAGTCAACTCATCCTCAAAGATCAGCCTTGAAGGATCTTTGCCGGCATGTTGAAGGAAATTTAAGAGATCGTCGTATTTCATCTTGATGGCCTTTAAACTACCACAGAATTACCTCGGCAATCAACAATGTTTTTCGGGACTTCCGGCTCTCCTTGGACAGGACTCGAAGAGTTGACACCTTTGGAGAAAGGATTATAATAATTTTATCCTAAGTGTTAGCTGGTCGTTTTTAAGCGATGAGCGATCATGGATCATTTTAAGATCGATCAAAAATTGATTGAGTCCATTAGGACCCATCTGAAGGAAGAAGGGTGTCACCTCTCTTTTGAAGAGGTGGTCGCGGTCGTCGATTTGATTAAGGAAGAAGTCCTCTACCAGTATGTGGATCGGCTGATCAGCCAGGTGGAGACCATTCTTGAAATCAACCCCTCCCTTTCAGAGAAGGAGATCCTCGAAGCAGTCGCTAAGAATGTGGTCGATTACCTCGGAGCAGAGGCGGCGAGCATCCGGATCTATGATCCTGGAAGGGAAGAGATGGTTTCCTTTGGGTCCTATCCAAAGTGGTATGAGGATCGGCAAGAGGCGATTCCTTTTGAAGATACCATTGCCGGAGAGGTGGTGAAGACCCGCCGGAGTTATTTTGTCCGGAATATCTCAAAAGAGGAAAAATATAAAAACAAAGAGAAGGTGATGCAGAGGGGGATCCATTCGATGCTCGCCATCCCGATTTCCATCCCCCGGTTTTCTTTAAAGGATGTGGATATCGAAGGCTGTTTCCAGATCTATTTTCGGGAGAAGAACCGGACGTTCACGCCTCTGGAAGCCAAGATTGCAGAGATGCTCTCGAGAAGGGTAGGCTATGTCATCGCCCGGAAACGGATCATGGGCCTCCAGCTTCTGAATGTGACAAAAGATAAGATTGTTGAGAAGATCTTCCTGAAATTGGGGAAGAGGGAAGGGATCAAGATGAAGGATTTCTTCAATATGGTGATCCCGGAACTGGTTGAGATTATACGGATTCACAGGTGCGCCCTCTTCTCCGTCAGCGGAGATCGAAGACATGTGATCCTGGAGGCGGGCTACCCTGAGGGGCAGCATGGGCTTGGAAAAGTTTTCGATGTGGAGGTGCCCTACATCGATACCATTGTGAACCAGAACGGTCCTTTCGGCGAGTTTGAGAATGAGAAGGTCTTTCCCAATTACATCCTGATTCACAATCCGGGAAAGAGCTCCCTTCTACCAGCGGAACTTCAGCGATTTCTTGAAACCCAGCAGATCAATTCGGTCCTGTACATCCCTCTTAAAATAAACGATGTGGTTACTTATTTCTTAGCCTTTGACGCCCAGGCCCATCAAAGACGATTTACCGATGAAGAGATTGAAATTTTCACCTTCTTCGGTAAGGAGATGATGAAAGGCCTGAGGCTGGAGAAGATGGATGATATCCTCCATGATTTCAAAAATCCGGCTATTGCGACAGCCGGTTTTGCCAAACGGGTCAAGAAGATCCTCGAGGATGGAGAATATCCTGCCAAAAAGGAGAAGGTTGATCAGGCCTTGGAAATCATCCTGAAAGAGACTTCCCGCATTCAGGAATTGGCCCTAACCCTCCACGGGGAGGGGAGGGAAGAGACAGTTGATTTGACAGAGAAATTGAGGAGACGGTTCTTGATCAACGAGGAGGCCATCCGGGAGTTAAATAGGGAAAACATTCATTTCTGCGAGAGCGAATTGGAGTCTCCCTTGTGGATTCGATGTTTTCCTCTCCATATCGAGAGGGCTTTGGATAACCTGCTCAACAATGCTTTCAATGCTATCCCGGAAGAAGGAGGGGAACTCTCCATACGGTCCTATCGAAGGAATGCGTGGGCTGTGGCGGAGATTACCAATACGGGTAAGATTAGGGAGGAAGATAGAGACCGACTCCTCATGGGGGATGGGAAGGGGAGGGGACTTCATATTATTACCCGCCTGGTCAAACGGATGGGAGGAAAGATGGAGGTGGAGTCAGAAGAACATCAGACGACTTTTAGAGTTATGTTACCCCTCGTCACTCAATAACGTGGAGCCGCAAACTAATCACCCCTCGCCCCCCTTTAGAAAAGCCTGCCTGCCGGTAGGCAGGGGGGTTGGGGGGATTTGATTGTTAATTCATGGAAAAATTTTATTGCTCCCGATGTGGTCACTCCTATTCTGTTCAATCCAACCGATGGCGATGTGAATGTGGTTCCTTCCTCGACCTTTCATTCGAGCCGAAATTTGACATCAGGAAGATTCTCAAAAGGGGGTCCACCCTATGGCGATATCGGGAGGCCCTTCCCCTCGCACGGGATGGGTCCATCCTTTCAATGGGGGAGGGGCTCACTCCTCTGGAAGAGATGAATTTTAATGGGAATAGGGTTCTTATGAAGATTGACTATCTCTTTCCAACCGGATCTTACAAGGACCGAGGCGCCACGGTGCTCATCAGTAAGACAAGGGAACTGGGAATTAAGAAGGTGGTGGAGGATTCCTCAGGGAATGCCGGATCCGCCATTGCGGCCTACTGTGCCAGGGGAGGGATCAGATGTGAAATCTATGTTCCCGAGACGACCTCTCTGGGCAAATTGGTCCAGATCCAGGCCTACGGGGCCACTTTAAGGAGGATCGAGGGTTCGAGGGAGAGGACTGCTGAGGCGGCCATGGAGGTCGCATCTAGAGTCTATTACGCCAGCCACTGCTGGAATCCCTTCTTCCTCCATGGGACAAAGACCTTTGCCTTTGAGATCTGGGAACAGATGGGCTGGAAGGTTCCCGATGTGGTCATCCTGCCTGTCGGACACGGGACCCTCTTTTTAGGGACCTATCTCGGTTTTAAAGAATTGAGGGAGGCGGGCATGGTGAAACGCATACCAAGGCTGGTGGGTGTTCAGTCGACCTTCTGCGCCCCTTTGCATCAGGCTTTCAGAGAGGGGTGGAAGGAGACTAGGCCTATCAAAAAGTCGGTACGACTCGAAACCGAGAAAGAGACTCTGGCAGAGGGCATTGCCATCGCCAACCCTGTTCGGGGGAGGCAGATTCTGGCAGCGGTGCGAGAAACAGATGGAGATGTTTTGGCCGTTACGGAGAGGGAGATCGTTGCGGCCATGAAAGAGATGGGAAGGAGGGGTCATTTCATCGAGCCTACCTCAGCGGCCACTGTCGCGGGATTGAAAAAATATTTGAAACATATTAAAAAGGGAGTTATTGTTTCAACAATGACGGGTATGGGCTTGAAGGCGGCGGGGAAGATCAACCATTCCTAATTCCTCAGTTATGAGGATGAAATGGATCGTCCCGGCAGGGATGCTTCCGAAAATCTTAGAATGCGGGTTGCATTGATATCCATGAGGGTAGAGTTACATTCACTGATCGAACGGAGTGGTGAAAGGCGTTGGATGGACGTGTGGAGTTGAGGGGCGAAGCTAAAGTTGCCGCCCTGCCTTCGCCGACCTACCTACGCCCGCCGAAGCGGGGGCTTCGCGTAGGCAGGTCTAAAATTTTCTCAAGCATCCCTGTCGGTCCTGTTTCGTACCTGAGACTGAGGGGTTACAACCATTCCAAAAATTGACTTGACAATCTTTGAATATACAGTTAAATAAACTTTTTGTTTTTTCTCAACCTTCAAAATTTATTGATCCAAATTCACAAGAAATGTTTTCAGGAGGTGCGTTTATGGGGCGATGGTATGGTGGCCGGACATTCTTTTACATTTTTTGCACGGTATTGGTTCTGTCATTCTTCATGCCCTCCTTCCTCTTAGGCCAGGAGAAGAAGGAGGATGAGAAGAGACCTGCAAGAATGATCGAAATGGCAGCGGAATACCCAGTGGTTGAAGTTCCCACGCAAGAAGATGTATCGTTGGAGCTCATCTTCCACAATAAAGGGAGATCTAACGAAAACGTGGACATTTGGATCGATTCTTCCGCAAAAGGCTGGAAAACGAGGGTTAAGACCTATCAATTTACCGTCATGGGTGCCCACGTCCCATCGGGAGAGGATAAGAGACTCACTTTCGAGGCCATTCCTGACAAGACTATAAAGCCCGGGGATTATGAATTTAAAGTCAAAGCTCAGACGCCGGATGGTCGGTTCAAAATGGCCCAGACCATTTTGATTAAAGTGAAGGAGAAGGAGAAGGGGGCTAAGGAAGCGAGAGGCGTAAAGCTAACAACATCTTATCCGGTTTTGCGAGGTCCGTCCGATGCTAAATTTGAATTTTCGGTGGAGGTCGAAAGCAAGCTGGATAAGGACGCTGTGTTTGATCTTTCGGCCCAAGCTCCAGCCGGCTGGGAGGCAAACTTCAAACCCCGTTATGAGGAGAAATTCTTTTCGAGCGTTCGGTTGAAATCTAACCAAACCGAGACAGTGGCGGTTGAGGTCAAGCCTGCGCTTTTAGCCAAAGCAGGGGAATATCCTATCACGATCCGGGTGAGTTCGGGAGATGCAAGGGCCGATGCAAAACTTACTGTCATTGTTACAGGGAGTTTCGGCCTGGAAATTGGAACTCTCACTGGACTCCTTTCTTTGGAGGCCAAACAAGGGAAGCCGGCTAATATGTCTATTTATGTGAAAAATACCGGCACAGCCGCCAATCACGATATTAAATTTGTATCTTTTAAACCGGAGAACTGGAAGGTCGAATTCAAACCCGAAAAAATTGATGTCATTGAGCCGGGCGATTTAAAGCAGGTGGAAGTGATGATTACCCCCTATGAGGAGGCGCTGGTAGGGGATTATTCCGTAGGAGCTGACGTACAGGGAGAGAAGGTGAACAAGAATATAGAATTCCGTGTGACGGTGAGAACTTCAGCGGCATGGGGGTGGATAGGGATTGGAATTATCGTTGTGGTGATTGGTGGACTGACCGGACTATTCCGATGGTTGGGAAGGCGGTAAGATGGAAAAGCAGGCGATTATCGAGACCGAAGGGTTGACGAAAATCTATAGCCAGCAGGTGGCAGTGGACCACCTCTCTTTAAGTGTCATGGAAGGGGAGGTCTTCGGTTTTCTGGGGCCGAATGGCGCCGGGAAAACGACCACGCTCCTCATGCTTCTCGGTTTGACAGAGCCGACGAGTGGAAAGGCCCGGGTCCTTAGCGTAGATCCGACGCGAGAACCGATTAAAGTGAAGGGAATGATCGGATATATGCCTGAGAACATGGGTTTTTACGGTGACCTCAATGCAAGACAAACCCTCAGCTTTGTGGCCGAATTGAACGGCCTGTCTCGAAAGGTGGCTGATGAGCGGATTGAGATCGCCATGAAGACCGTTGGCCTAGAGAACGAGACTGAAAAAAAGGTGGGTGCCTACTCCAGGGGAATGAGGCAGCGATTGGGCATTGCTGAACTCTTAATCAAGGAACCCAAGGTGGCATTCTTGGACGAACCCACCTTGGGTCTGGATCCGGATGCGACCAACTGGATGATGGAACTCATCGAGAAGTTGAGTCGAGAAAACAAAATGACGGTTGTTCTGTCGTCCCATTTATTGCATCTGGTCCAGAGGGTGTGCCATCGCATTGGGATTATGATTAAAGGGAAGATGGTGGCTCAGGGCCCTATGGAACAGTTAGCCAGAGAGAAGCTGGGGGTGGGCACGGAAAAGTTTACTGGGATCATTTCAGCAGTTATCGGTTTATGATTCTATTCGCGCTGATCACCATGGTGAGCCTTATTATCGCTTACATGGTAGGCTTGGGCATCAGAGAGGAACTAGCCGGTTTACCCGGCGTACCTCGATATGTGTTCCTTATGCTTTTCACGTCTCGAGGAGCAGTCTTTTCACTCGTCCAATTTGTGGCTTTCTTCGGCCCTCTCATCGGCCTGATCCTCGGGTTTGATATGATCAATAGGGAAAGAAATGAAGGGACTCTCAGTAAACTGCTTTCCCAACCGATTTACAGAGATTCTGTGATCAACGGAAAGTTCTTAGCCGGTGTGATCACGATTAGCATCATGATGATTTCCATTGTTCTGTTAATTACCGGTTTAGGACTCAGGATGGTCGGCGTTGTCCCCGGGTCAGATGAGTTATGGTATGGCGAATTGGTTTTTATGTCGTTATCAGTATTGTTTACATCTCCTTCTGGCTTGGCGTGGCCATTCTTTTTTCCATTCTGTTTCGGAGTATTGCCACTTCAGCTTTAGCTGCATTTGCGGTCTGGATTTTCTTTTCATTTTTCGTCTCCTTAGGAGCGAGTATTGTGGCGGATGCCCTCATTCCTGAAGCGGGGACATCAAATCCAGAAGCCGTTGTAAAACACGCCAAAATACAGAAGGCTTTCTCCCTCTTTTCTCCAATGGGACTCTACATGGATGCAACGGGTAGTCCTATGGAAAGACTTTCGCAGGCTCGATTTTCAGGACCTCTTCTTTTAGGCCAGAGTATTCTCATCGTCTTGCCTTACATCATCTCTCTGATCGCTATCACGGCCATTTGCTTTGCCATTTCCTACACGGTATTCATGCGCCAAGAGATCCGGTCACTCTGAGTTGAAAAAGATGAGGAGATTGGGTGATAGGGAGATGGGGTGAAATCCTTGATGCTAATTCTCCCTAACTCCTCATCGCCCCACCTCCCTATTTGATCCTTAAGAAAGCCATGCCTGTCCAAAAGCGTGAGATCTTCGGCTGGGCGATGTATGATTTTGCTAACTCCGCCTTTGCCACGACCATTCTGGCTGTCATCTTCAATCAATACTTTGCTAAAGTCGTCGCAGGAGGAGAGAAGGGCGTCGAAGTCCTGGGCCTTCATCTCCACGGTGCTTCCTTCTTCACCTTTTCTGTCTCCCTCAGCATGGCCATCTCTGCGGTCCTCTCACCGTTTTTAGGAGCTGTGGCTGACTCATCGGGGACGAAAAAGCGATTCCTGATGATCTTCTGCTATATCGCTGTTCTTTTCACGGGTCTTCTCTATTTTGTCCGTGAAGGCGATTACTGGATGGGGGCCCTCTTCTTCATCCTTGCCAATATTGGCTTTGCCGGTGGAAATGTCTTTTACAATGCCTTTCTCCCTGAAATCTCCACGGATCAGAACATCGGCCGTATCTCCGGCCTGGGATGGGCATTGGGTTATGTGGGAGGAGGACTTCTTCTCGCCATCAATTTGATCATGCTGAAATATCCGGAGTGGGTTGGATTTCCGGCTGGGTCTTTCACGGTTCAAGACTGTTTTCTCTCAGTGGCTCTCTGGTGGGTGATCTTTTCCTTCCCCATATTTACTTTTTTGAGGGAAAGAGCTTATGGGAAACTCCCGCCTTCTGAAGAGGGCTATTTTCGAGCGGGTTACCGACGCCTCCGGCATACCTTTCACCGGATCAAATCCTTTAGGGAGTTAGCGAAATTTCTGGTAGCCTATCTGGTTTACAACGAGGGGATTGAAACGGTGATCATCATGGCCTCCATCTTCGGTGCCGAGGTTTTGGGAATGGAAACGAACGAACTTATTCTCTTCTTCTTAATGATTCAGGGAATCGCCTTTGTGGGTTCAATGATCTTTGGATTTATGGCCGATGCCTTTGGAAACAAAAGGACGGTGATGATCACCCTAGGAATCTGGTCCTTTATTGTCCTCTGGGCCTTTCAATTGGGGATCGTCTGGGATCCGAAGACTGAATACTGGATCCTGGGTGTCCTGGTAGCGATTGTTCTGGGCGGCAGTCAGGCAACCTCCCGTTCTCTTCAGGGGCTTTTCACTCCCGATTCAAACAGCGCAGAGTTCTTTGGGTTCTTCGCGGTCTCCGGAAAATTTGCTTCCATTTTTGGCCCTTTGATTTATGGAATCCTGATCGCCATCACTGGAAGCGTCCAATCGGGCGTCCTTTCCGTTTTGCTCTTCTTCGTTGTTGGAATGGTAATCCTTTGGACCGTCAATGAAAAGAAAGGGAGGGAGGAGAAGGAGAAACCCGTCCTTTAATCCGCAAAGAGCAAAGGGGAAAGAGCATGGGGTAAAAGATTCTACTCTATGCTCTAGGCTCTATGCGCTATGCCTCATCAATACCGATTCGGATTTGACTTAAGAAGTATTATTATATTACTCTTGATAAATTTGATATGAGCTGAGGGTTCCTCGTGATCGTCAGGGACTATCTGGAAAAACAGGCCATCGAGAGGCCAACCAAAGTTGCCATCCTTTTCAAAGACGAGAAGATCACCTTTTCAGATCTCGATACCCTGTCCAATCGATTAGCCAATCGGCTTCTCAATGCTGGGGTTAAAAAGGGAGATCGCGTTATCCTCCTCTTTCAGAACTGTCCCGAGTTCTGTGTGGCCTACTTTGCCATCCTGAAAATTGGGGCCATTGCCGTGGTCCTCGATTTTCGTCTCAGCCCTGCTGAAATGGAACCCATCTTTCAGGAAGCGGAGGCCACCGCAATCGTCACCAACGTGAGGCAGAAAGTCTTCATCGATCGAGTGAGAAAAACAGTCCCCACCTTGCAGCATATTGTGGTGACGGGTTCGGAGGACGAAGATATCAGGGATTGGCATTCCTATGAAGAGATCATCGGGAAGGAATCCTCTGAGAAGGTTTCGATTCCTCTTCAAGAAGAGGATGAATCGCTCTACCTTTATACCTCTGGAACGACAGGGAGGTCGAAGGGGGTCGTTCTCACCAATGATCATCTCACCTACTTTCCTGAGACCATGCATCATGCCCTGCCCATCTCTGGACAAGACACCTTTGGCCTTGTCCTCCCCATCTCTCACATCTCCGGTCCCATCGTCATGAATTTGATGGTGGAATCCGGGATGACGGTCTCCATCATCGACGAGATGAAGCCCAAGAAAATTCTCGATGCGATCCAGAACCATCGGATTACCGTTTTCCACGCTGTCCCCCCTATCTTCCAATTGATTTTGAATGTTCCCCATTGGGAGCGATATGATTGTTCCAGTCTAAAAATAATCGCCATGATGGGGACGGTCGTTCCGGAACAGTTGATGAAGGAATTTGGAGAGCGCTATCCACACCTTAAACCCCTTCAGGGTTACGGGGCAACCGAAACCTCTCCCCTTCTAACGCTTACCCACTTGAAGGATGCCCCACGAAAAATGGCGAGTGCTGGAAAGGCAGTTCCAAGAGCGGAGTTGAAAATCATAGGCCAAGACGGAAAAGAGGTTGAAAAGGGTCAGATGGGGGAGATCATTGCCCGTGGACCTCAAATCATGAAAGGATATTTCAAAGACCCTAAGACCACGGCCAGAAAGATTAAGGACGGATGGTATCATTCCGGAGACCTGGGACGATTTGATGAGGAGGGGTATCTCTATGTCCTCGGCCGGACGGATGAGATGGTGGTCAGCGGAGGTCTCAATGTCTATCCATCAGAGGTTGAGACGGTCCTCTTGAACCATCCCAAAGTCCAGGAAGCAGCTGTCGTGGGAATCCCTGATGCAAGGCGCGGGCAGGTGATGAGGGCGATTGTCGTCCTGAAGCATGGAGAGACCGCGACGCATCGGGAAATTCTTAAATTCTGCAAAGAACGGTTGGCCAATTTTAAAATGCCCAGACAGCTTGAATTCAAGGACTCTCTCCCCAAGTCGAGGACGGGAAAGATTGCCAAGAGGCAATTGAGGACAATAGAGACGACCTACGAGAAGTGGCGCGATTTTATTTCTGAGAGAGAAGCCTTGATCGGCCCATTGGCTCTGCTTCTCATCTGGTACCTGATCTCCACCTTTCAGTGGATCAATCCCTTCTTTTTGCCTTCGCCATGGAATGTCTTTCTCCAATTGAAGGAGTTGCTCTTCTCCCAAGAGGTTTACCCCCATCTCGGAAGGACCCTTTACAGGATGTTCAGCGGATACCTTTTGGCCATCTTCCTAGGGGTTCCCCTTGGGATCATGGTGGGATACTGGGAGAAGGCTTACAACTCTTTAGAATTTTTAATTGAATTCTTCCGCGGGTTTCCAGCGACCTCTCTCTTTCCTCTTTTTATGCTGGCTTTTGGTATCGGAGATGCAGCCAAGATCGCTATTGTTATTTTCTCCTGTAGTCTGGTGATAACGATCAATACCCTTTACGGTGTTCGGAACTCTTCCAAGACGAGACAGATGGTGGCTGAGACAATGAAGGCAAGCAACACCTATATCTTTGCACGCGTGATCCTTCCCGATGCCCTTCCCTTTATTACAGCAGGGCTTAGAACGGCTCTCTCTTTGACGCTCATCATCGTCGTCATTTTGGAGATGTTTATTGGGACAGATAAGGGATTGGGCCACCTTATCTACAATGCCCACATGACCTATCAAATACCCCAGATGTATGCGACCATCGTCATTACCGGCCTCATCGGGTATGGATTGAATAAAGGATTTATTAAATTGGAAGAAGAAATTATACATTGGGGAGGGAGATAAAAAAGAAAGTTTAGAGTTGAAAGTTTGGGAGTTAAGGGTTGTAAAACATAAACTAAAGCCCCAGCAGAAGGAGGAAGCCATTAAAAAGAAATTTCTAGTTATCCTGGTTCTTCTATTTTCGATAACAGTTCTTTTTCCGAATCGTTCCATGGCACAGGATGAGGTTAAGATTGGATACCTGGGGCTCGTTCTGAGCCTTCCAACCTTTGTTGCCTTGGAGAAGGGCTATTTGCAAGAACAGGGGTTGAAAGTCACCGCGACGCTTTTTGAGTCGGGAACGATCATCACGGATGCCTTGGTCAGCGGTCGGATTGACGTCAATGCAGGAAGCGCCATCGTCGGTTCTTGGCTGGCCGAGCAGAACATGCCTGGCACCTTTAAGATCTTTCTCGTCTATGGGGCTCGCAAAGTTCCCCAGGATAATACCATGGCTCTGATAGTGGGAAAGGGTTCTTCCCTCAAAGAGATTACGGACCTGAAGGGGAAGCGGATGGGGACCTTTCCTGGTGTCGCTTCCACAGTCCTGGCAAAGGCTGTATTGAGGAGTTCTTTAAATCCGGATAAGGAAATCACCCTCATTGAAGTTCCACCTGGAAATATTGTCCAGGCCTTGGCAGCCGGCCAGATCGATGCTTATTTTGCACCAGAGCCTTTTGGGATGATTGCCATGGCCAAAGGGGTAGGCCGGCCTTTGGTGAAGAGCCCTCTCCTTCTGCTCAATCTTAAAACTGGCATCCCGGGAGCACTCTTTGCCTTAAATTCAAGATTTTTGAAGGGGAAACCCCTGGCAGCCAAAAAGGTAAAGGCTGCCTATTACAAAGCGGTGGATTTTATTTATACGAATGAGACAGAGGCAAGGAAGTTTCTCATCAAATATGCAAATCTGCCAGAACCCTTCGCCATGAAAATTCCTTGGGAATACTGGACCAAGGTTGAAGAATATGATAAATCGTTAGGCCAACCTTACTTTGAGCTTCTCCGGAAGGAGGGGCTGTTTCAGAAGCACGTGGATACAACCCAGCTTTTCTATCAGGAATGAGGGGGCGTCTGATAAAAAGCAAAAGGGGGTGGACGATTCCAAAAAGAAGGCGTTAAGAATCAGAAATCGTAAAGGAAGGAGGAGGCTTTATGAAAAAGAAAGGATTGGTTGTTCTGTTTCTCATAGTTGCCCTAACTCTGGTGGCAATGGATTCCCCTATGGCACAGGAGGAGGTAAGAATTGGATACCTTTCACTCGTTATGAGCCTTCCCACCTTTGTCGCGCTCGAGAAAGGCTATTTTCAAGAGCAGGGACTTAGAGTGGTGAATACCCCTTTCCAGTCGGGAACGCTCATCGTCGATGCTTTGGTGGCTGGCCGGATTGACGTTAATGCAGGGAGCGCGATCGTTGCTCACTGGCTCGCTGAGCAGAATGTGCCCGGTACCTTTAAGGTTTTTGTTGTTTACGGCCCCATACAACCGAAAGATAACACGTTCATTTTGGCAGTGGCAAAGGATTCACCCATGAAAGAGATGAAGGATCTGAAGGGGAAAAGGGTGGCAACCTTTCCTGGAATCGCCTCTCTCATACTGGCGAAAGCGGTATTGAGGCCTTACTTTGACCCGGAAAAAGAAGCGACCCTCGTTGAGATCCCACCCGGAAATATCGTCCAGGCTTTAGCTTCTGGTCAGATCGATGCTTACTTTACACCAGAGCCTTTCGGGATGATCGCCGTGGCGAAAGGGGTGGGACGGTATCTCGTGGAACACCCTGTTCTCAGTTTAAACCTAAAAACAGGCTACCCAGGTGGGGCCTTCACCTTTAATTCTACATTCTTAAAAGAAAAACCTCTCATCGCAAAAAAGGTAAAGGCTGCCATTGATAAGGGTATTGATTTCGTAAATTCCAATGAGCCGGAGGCAAGAAAATTCCTCGTTAAATATGCGAATTTACCAGAGCCTTTTGCCATGAAAATCCCTTTCGACCCATGGTTCAAGGCTGAGGAGTACAACAAATCGTATGGTCAGCCTTACTTCGATCTCCTGAAGAAAGAGGGACTATTTCAAAAGCAGATCGATACGACCCAACTTTACTATCTGGATTAAAATGGCCCGAATTGGAATCAAGGATTACTTAAGAGTGGAAGGCTTGACAAAGACCTTCTCGAGCACTTCTGTCAAGGACAAGGGATTCCAGGGAAGCCTGCGTGTTCTGGATAACGTCAATTTCTCATGTAAAGCCGGAGAGTTTATCACGTTGGTTGGTCCCAATGGATGCGGAAAGACCACCATCTTTAGAATCATCTCCGGTTTAGAGGATCGGGAATATGGAAAAATAACCATTGGAGGGAAGCCTTCTTACGAGGCAAAGATTGGCTTTATCTTCCAGAATTACCGGGAATCCCTCTATCCTTGGCGGACGTGCTTTGATAATCTCCTTGTCCCGCTGGAGCTGAACAGGGTTCCAAGAAGAGAGAGGAAGAAACGGGTCGAACAATTTCTTTTCAACCTCGATTTCAAGGTTCAGGACGATGCCTATCCTTATCAATTGAGCGGAGGGCAGCAACAACTTCTCTGCATTCTCCGAGCTCTCCTCTATGAACCCGATGTCCTTTTAATGGACGAACCCTTCAGCTCCCTTGATTTCCAAACAACCCTTTATATGCATGACAAAGTGCTTGAAATTTGGTCAAAGGCGAAGGCCACCATTCTTTTCATCTCCCACGATATTAATGAAGCTGTTTATTTGGCAGATAAGGTTGTCGTGCTCAGCAAAAGGCCTGCTCGCGTGATGGATGTGATCGAGGTGGATCTCCCAAGGCCGCGGAAATTGGAGATGACGGAGAGCGAGGAGTTCTTTGCTGTGAGAAATCGTGTCCTCGATATCTTTAAGGACGAGATCGCCGACAGCCTGATCCGGATGGAGATGAGCGGTTTCTGAGATCCCAATCCATTTGTCCGCCTACGCAAAAATCCAGTGTTTTAGCCGTTAATGAATCTAAGAAGGAAGGCCCTCTGAAACGTTGGGCGCAGTAAAGTGCTTCGGCGGATTTCGCTGAAGAGATGGAGGTAGCACGGGCCTGCCCCTGACGCTCCATTCTCTGCCCCTGCGCATGAGTTTCTCAGGGATGTTTTAAAAACATCCTTTCGCCCGTTTTGATATCCCTTGCCCTTTTAAACCTGCGGTAGATCCACAGCCATTGTTCAGGGTAGTCTCGGATAGCCGTCTCTATGAGTTTCGTGAGCTGAGCAGTGTTTGAGGTGATATCCTGTTCGGTATTTCCGATGTTTTTTAGCGTGACAGGAGGATGGATGGTGATCTTATGAAGGTTGTCCAAGTTCCGCTTTATGAACATGGGGAGGATCGGTGCCCCTGTGCGAACGGAAAAGAGCGCAGGTCCTTTGAACGTGGGAACGAGGTAGCCGAAAAAATCGACCCAGGCTTCGGTAATGGGTGCACTCTGATCAATCTGAAGCATAAGGATCCGGTTTTCTTTTAGTGCCTTGAAACATTTTGAGACACAGGCCATTCGAGGTTCATCAGGAATGGATTCAATCCCAACCGCGTCTCTTAAGGAAGTGATCGCTTTTGCTATCTTTGGGTTCTGTGGGTCGCGGATGACAATGGATGTAGGATAACCCTCCCTGGCCAATCGGACGCCCATCAAAGGGAAGTTTCCAAGATGGGCACTTACAGCAATCACTCCTTTCCCTTGGTTGAGCGCGTGGTGCAGATGTTCCTCCCCTTCGAATTTTACCAGAGTTTCTAAATAGCTATCTTTGAAATCGGGACTGCGGTAAACCTCCAACATATCTTTTCCCATATTCTCAAAAAGCTCGCGGCAAATCCAATGGATTTCGTCTTTACTCTTCTCCTTTCCGAATACGAGGTTCAAATTAGCGAAAGCCACTCTTCTCCACCTTCTTAGGAAATGAAAAGCCAGTAGACCGAGTTTTCCACCATAGGACGCCAAAGATTCTACGGGTACGCGTTTGACCCAAGAGGTAAAGAGTCTGAAGAGAAGATACCCTAGATGGATTTTCAAAAATTTTCCTAAAGAGATTCTCTTTTTCCTACTCATCAATGACCTAACCACTCAATGATATACGGATGTTAAGAAAATAATCTTTCACCCGTCTCGATATCTCTTGCCCTTTTAAATCTTCGATGAACCCACCACCATTGCTCTGGATGTTCTCGAATGACCGCCTCTACCATTTGAGTGAGCCGGGCGATATTTGAAGTAACATCCAGTTCTTTATCCTCAGTGACATCCAGGTCAAAGGGAGGATGAATGGTGATCTGGTGACGTTGCTCAGCGTTTCGGATAATGAACATCGGGACAATCGGAGCACCGGTGCGAAGCGAAAAAACGACTGGCCCTTTGAAAGTGGGAACGAGATAGCCGAAGAAATCGACCCAGGCCTCGGTGACCGGTGCATTGAGATCAATCTGGTTCATGAGGATCCTGTTTTCTTTCAAAACGTTGAGGCATCGTGCAACACAGGACATTCGGGGCTTGTCAGGGATGAATTCCAATCCAATGGTGTCGATAAAGGCGGTTATGGATTTTACTATCTTCGGATTGTTTGAAAGCTTGACGACCACTGACAAAGGATAACCCTCTTTCACCAACCGGCAGCTCATTAAGGGGAAATTGCCGAGATGGGCAGTTAAGGCAATCACTCCTTTCCCTTGCCTTAGCGCCTGATCGAGATGTTCCTTCCCATGGATTCTTGTAAGCGTTCCTAAATGGTTATCGTCATAATCGAGAAAACGGAGGGTTTCTATCAAATCCTTTCCAATATTTTTAAAACTATCCTGGCAGATCTGCTTAATGCCTTCCTCACTCTTTTCCCTGCCCAACGCCAGATGTAAATTATTCAAAGCGATTTTTCTTGTTCTTCCTAAGAGATAAAATGCTACTATACCGACTTTCTCCCCATAGAATCCAAGAGATTCTAGGGGGAGGTGTTTCACCCAAATGGTCCAGAGCCGGAACAGAAGATACAGGCTGTGAATCCCCAAAGATCTTTTTAAGGAGGACTTCCCCCTTCCGCTCATAGACGTCCTTTTTCGTCCGGATTGCCCTTTGCCCTCTTCGCCCACTCCTTTTGAGCCTTATTATATAATGATTCCCAAGGAAACGTCCATTGCGGTCTCCTTTTCGTCCTTTTCCTTTTCACTGCCGGGATGGTAATCTG
>SMTZ1_10001504_pt1 | contig 31710 bp, 33 predicted proteins | sample DeeMarSWOR136_30_FD_25667 | JGI IMG/M metagenome (IMG submission 25667) | reverse complement strand
TAATTCTATTTATATTTGATCCAACTCCTGCATGTGGGTATGATATCACATCCCAAATTGAATTATTTCATGAAATAAAACAGAATTTTTCTCAAGAAGGAAAAATAGAAATTATCATTGTGTTTAATAAGATTGATTTAGCTAAAGATTCTGAAATTAATTATCTGAAGGAAAGTCTAAACCTTAATGAAGAAGAATTTTATTTAACAAATGCTCTAACTGGAGAGAATTTAGATAAATTGATTGAAGTTTTAAAAGATAGATATCGAGGGATTTAATAATAATTTTAATTGGTTTAGATATTGGAGGGGCTAATACAAAACTTGCTTTAATCCAATTCAAGGACAAAAAAATCATAAAATCATATTCATATATAGAATATTTTCCCTTCTGGGAAAAAACCAAAACAGAAATATCTGAAATGTTGCATAGCATAGTATCTAAAATTATTCAAAAAAATGATTATAAACTTGAAAATATTGATTATTTCGCAATAACTATTACAGCAGAGCTTTCCGATGCATTCCAAACAAAAAGAGAGGGAATTTTAACAATTTTAGATGCATTAGGGAATGTATTCAAAAAGAATAAATTAAAATTCATTTCAAATAAATCAACATTTCTTGATTATGAAAAAGCTAAATCTGACCCCTATTCAATCACAGCAGCTAATTGGGTATCTACAGCTCTCTATTTAGGCAAATTTGTACCAGACTGTGTTTTAATCGATGCAGGATCAACTACAATTGATATTATCCCTATATTCAAATCAAAACCTGTTCCATTAGGAAAAGATGATATTTCTCGATTAATGAATCATGAATTAATTTATACAGGAGGTTTAAGGGCAACAATCCCCTCGATAACTCATCACGTTCCTTATAAAGGTAAAAAAGTTCGTGTTTCATTTGAAAAATTCGCCTTAATATCTGATGTTCATAGAATTTTAGATAACATTTCAGAGGATGAGTACATAAATGACACAGCTGATAACCGTTCAAAATCTCTGGAAGATTGTTATGCTCGCCTTTCTAGAGTAATATGTATGGATATTGAAACACTCTCAAAGGATGATTTAAACATTATTGCTAAATATATCTATGAGAAACAATTAGATATTGTTTCTAGGGAAATCAAAGTATTTATGGATGAATTGATATCCAGATTCAAAGAATTTGAATATACTCCAAATTTCATCATAACAGGGTTATCTGCGGATTTCTTGATCAGAAAATCTCTTCTAAAATTAGGGTATCAAAATATAGGTAGTTATGAGGAAATGACGAATATCCCAAACAAAATCTCCTCATCGGCTTTCGCTGTAGCGGGAGCATTATACATTCAATTATAATATACACAAAAGATTATGAGATATAAAACTGCTTTATTTAAAATTGGTGGCAGTATTTTTGAAAATTTTGAGAAGCTTAGTTCTACCATATCTCAATTTTCATATTTATACGAGAAAGAAATAATTCAAAAAATAATTTTAATCTCTGGTGGTGGTTCTTTCGCAAGTTTTATCAGAAAGGCATATAACGAGTTAAGATTCACTGATGAACTTGCTCATTGGATGGCTATAATTTCAATGAACTATAATGGCATAGAATTAAGTAGAAAGTTTCCTAAATTAGAAGTCTTTGAAGATTATAATAAATTAAAAGAAACTGATAAAAGTTTCTGTATATTTTTGCCATATCAATTCCTAAAAGAAAATAACACATTACCTCATAGTTGGGATGTTACTTCTGATTCAATAACTCTTTTCTTGGCAAAAAAACTTGGATTAAATGAATGTTTTTTAATAAAAGATGTTGATGGTATTTTAAATAAGAAGAATCAAGTAATTAAAAAAATATCCGCATTAGAATTCAAAAAAATAAAAGAATCTGGAAAATTACCTGAGCTTAAAACTATGGATGATAACTTGAAAAACCAATCAAGACCAATAGATCCATATTTATTAACTTTAATAGAGAAATGGAAAATTTCTTGTGTTATTCTAAATGGTTCATATGATAATCAACGAATTATAAACTTTTTTGATGCAACCAAATCCCTTAAGGAGAAAACTTATACCAGAATTAAATAAAATATAGTTATTTTAAAAAAATAAATCAAATTTTAGTAATTAAAGTTTTAATTAAATTAAAGCTAAAATAATATTATTGCAATCTAAAAATAAGTGAAATCAAGATGTCAAGTATAGAAGAAATGAAAAAAAATGCTGAATTCTTGATAGAGAAACTTCCTGGTATGGAAATACCTGGAAGTGCTAAACTTAGCGTTCGGTATAGGAATTTAGTTAATTTCGCTAAATGCTTTGGTATAACTCATCCAAAGTATGTTGGAACTGAAGAAGAGGGTATCGTTGCTTGTCATGCTTATGCCAACGCTTATACCATAAAAAGCTTGTATACTCTAGTTCCTGGGGTAAAACTTGTTCAAAAAGGAGAAGAACGTATGCTTGTAAAAAATCCTAGAATGATACTTCATGCAGGGAACATTTACAACTGGGAGGGATGTGTAGATGTAAAACCGGGAGATAAATTAGTAGGTACTGCGAAATTCGGGAAAGTGTGGTTAGTTGAGGCAAATATGATGTTATTTGCAGAATTAATAACTACAATTAAGAATCAAAATAATGAAACTGTCTGTAATGTAGTAGTAACAGCGGGAATAAGGAAAGGAGGTTATTAATGAAATGGTAAAAATATCAGATTTGAAGGTTGGACAAGTTTTTAGAAATGAATTTGAAGGAATAACAAGAGAATTATTACAACAATATGCTAAAGCTTCAGGAGATACTAATCCTATACACGTAAACGATGCCGTAGCGGAAGCAGCAGGACTAAAAGGAGTTATTGCGCACGGATTATTTTCATTTGGCTTTATTTCTAAGCTTTTTGAAGATTTTCTTGAACATGGGAAATATGGAAATATAATTGAATTCCATATAGAAATGAGGGGCATGGTAAGGGTTGGTGACCTTCTTGTAACAGAAGCTAAAGTTGAAAAAATTGAGGGAAAAAGAGTTTTTTTTGATGTTAACCAAATTACTTTCACTAATGTTGATATTAAAGATAAAGAGGGTAATATAGTAAAACAGTTTGAAGCAGGTGAAAGAGGTTATATCTCTGAAAAAGATATTGAACGTGGATTAGTTAAAACGAAAGAAGTAGAGGAGGGTACCTTAACATACCGAGAAAGAGTTGCTACTCCTGGTAAAGCTATTATTGAATTATATGAATGATTAAAAGATCGGGTTATTTCTTTTTATTTTTATTTTTCTGAATTTTACAAATAAACTCATTCTTCTGATGGTTTGAAAGATATTTATACTAGTTAAAAGATATTTTTAATAGAAGAGAACTTTGAGAAAAAAATTTCTAAAAACATTTTTTATAAACCGCATTGACATCCTTAACTTTAGACCCAGAAAAAATTGAAAAATTAATCCTGAACGGGTATAATGATCAAGCTGCTGAGCAAATATTTAGTGTTATTGAAGATTATCAGAATCATTATGATAAAGAGTTCATTTATAAAAGTCTTAGTTTATTAAACCTAATCTGTGATAAATCTCCTTCAATAGCAGAAAGAACTGTAAAAAATGTTAAGAACTTTATAAACGACTCTGATTCTTGGATAAGATTAGTATCTTTAGAGATATTTTATCAGATAAGTATGTTTAGACCAAATTTATTAATAGATTTAATAGATAAAATCAGAGGACGTCTATACGATCAAGATCCAATTGTAAGAAGGTTAACTGTAAAAATTATTGGGAACTTAATTTTAACACTTCATATTGATTTAGAAGAAATTCATGAGATAATTGAAGAATACACAGAAAAATTGATGGATAATGATTGGAAAGTCAAACTTAATGTAATCAAAACCATTCAGAAGATATTAAATCAGGATTATACCAAAATCAAAAATTTAGAACCGTTATTATCAATGGTTATTATTAATCTCAGAGATGAAGATGACGATGTCGCAAAAGCAGCCGTTGAACTTCTAAAGATTCATGGTACATACTTTTTATCTAAAGAGAAATTATTCTATATCCTACTCAATCTTCTTTATAATGAACAAAATAGAGTAAAGGAATTAATCATTTGGTTATTTGGAGAAATAGGCAAAGAAAAGTCTTCTGAAATAATATCTATTATACCAAAATTAATAAATCTTCTAAAAGAAAAAGATTATCGCATTCAATCAAGAGTAATTGAATCACTTGTTAATATAGCAGAGAATAACTTTGATCAAATATGGGCTAATTTATTGAATTCTATGTCTGAAACAGGACATTCTTATTATAGAAATTCATTAATAAATGCACTATATCAGCTTTGCCAAAAAAACATCACTGAAATATTCCCTTACTTATTCGAAGAATTAGAAAATCCTTCTGAATACATTAGAGAAGGAATTGCCCTAGTTTTTAAGCGACTTTTTGAAGAATACCAAATTGAAATTGAAAATGAAATAACTAGAATATTATACAAACTAGAATCACGCTATTGGAGAGAAAGAAAACAAACAATCAATCTTTTAAACCATATATGTTTCATTTTGAAAAATCATAAAATTGCTGTTTGGATTACTATTGAATTGAATAAATCTTTACAAATTGAAAAAGATCCTGAAGTAAAGAAGGAGATCTTCTTCACATTAGAAAGTATAAAAACTAACTTCAAAAAAATCGATTTTACAATCAAACGTATAAATTATGAATTAGCTTTCTTTCATAAAAAAATTGTTCGATTTCAGAAAATTCCTGCGCAATTTAGAGAAAAACTAAATTCGTACGTTGAAAATTTCAAATTTAACGATACAGAAGTTCAATTAAATAGAAAATATAATAAGATACTAAAAAAAATCAGGAAATTTGATAGTGTAATCAATAAATTTGATTATAAAAGATTAGCTTTTGAATTAATTGAAGATTGGGAAGATACTAAGGTTCAAATAATTGAAGAGTTAAGTATTATAAAAAGTTTTATCTCTGAAATCTGCGAAGATAAAAAACAAGAGTTTGTTTCTAATTTACATCAAGAAATCAAGCTATTAGATAATCGTATAAGCATTCTAAAAGCTGAATTTGATTATATTAAAGATAATCAACTTGAGATGAATGTAAGGAATGGTGAAAATGAAACCCTCAATTACATAACTCAAATAAGGAAAAAATTATTCAAGTTAGATGGAGAAATAAGAGAATTAATAATAAATAACGTAGAATTTGATGAAATCTTCAAAGATTTATTAAGCAAATGGGTTTCAATAAAAATTGAAATTCAGGAATATTTAATTGATTTAGATAGACAATTTAAGACAATAAAAGATGATTTAATCGACTACATGCTACAGAGTAGAGAAGCAGGTGAAATCTCTGATGATGAAGAAATAACTGGGATTGATAGTGAGCTTCGATTTCAACTCCTTCAGGGACATATTCAGTCGATCATTACAGAACGTATCGAAGGAATTAAAAAATTAAATGACAATTTTGAAACTCTTTCCTCAAAATTAGATTTTTTGATTAAAACCAATGAGTTTAACGATGGTAAAAAATTATTGGAAATGAATACTCGAGAAATACAGAATTATATAGAGGAAACAGATGAACAAATCGAAACTATTCTTGGTAAGGAGAAATTATTGGAAGATAATAATGTATTTAACTTATATGTGAGACCGTATATTAATAAATTAAACACATCAAAAGAGACAATGATAAATCAGTTGAAAAGTTTCATTCAAAAAGGAAATGATAAACTGTATTTAAGTCAGATTAAATATTACTCGAAAATTTCCAATCCCATAAGCTTAGATTTACTCTCTAAATTTCTGGAATTAAACATAGAGCAATTAAAAGAATCTATTCTTAAATTCATTAACAGAAATAAGCTTAATGCGAAAATAATAAATGATAAATTATCTTTTGAACAAATAGATTCTGATTTTACAGATTCTAAAGATGTCTTATTTTTTAAAAACATCAAAACGATTGCGAATGAGATTTATTTGAATTTTAAATTAACTAATCCCTCAAGTTTGGATTTTAAAGATTTCCAAATTTCTTTAAAAGTCCCGACATATGTTGTTATTAAAAGAAAACAGAGTTATCCAAAATACCTACAATTAAATGAGCTAAAACCGGGTTCTACTTTTAAGTTTAATTATGTTTTGAAAGTCGACAAACAAAAAGAGCTTAAAAAAAACCTGTTTGACGCTTCCGCAGACGAAATAAAACTAGAGCTCTTCTATAAAGATCAATTTAACAACACAAGAAAAACAACTAAGCACATTGATTTATTTATACCTTAATTACTTATCGAAATATTCGATAGATAATATCGAAAAGATTAATTAATAGTTAGAAATTATATTACCTGAATTTAATTGAAATAAACACATTGTATTATTAATCAAATTTTTCAATCTAAGAGAACATCAGTGTTCAGAAAAAATGGTAAAAAGACTAAAAGTAAAGAAAATTAATTCGGTTTTTTATTTAGATGACAGAAATTACGTACTCTTTACCACTAACTACTCAAAACATGATTTTTTATATTATAAACACTTAGAAAAAGATATTAAAGTTTTGCTTTTCGGGGAAAATCTTCAAAATGCATTACCTATAGTTTTAAAGAATCAAAAATTAGAAAATATCGAACTTCATTTAGATAAATATATACTTGGTGGAGTATCATATAATGAAGGGGAACTGGTAGAAAGTGATTTTTCAAGAACTATGGCAAACCAAGTGATTTCTCATCTAAAAAACAAAATAGGATTAGCATCAGTTATAATAGAATTATTTTAATTTCAACAAAAATTATAAAGTTGAGGTGTATGAAAAAAGAATCAGAATATAGATTAACTCGCTATTATTCCTGTTCCGAATTCTGATATCGTTCAAGTAAAAAATTTAGATATCTTTACCCCAATCGTTGACGAACCAGATATAATGGGACAAATCGCAGCCTGTAACGTTACTAATGATATATTCGCAATGAATGTACCTGAAATCTCCGGGATGTTAGTTTTCTTAGCAATTAATAAAAATACTCCAATGAAAGTTGCTGAGGGAATTTTGGAGGGAATTAAATTCTTCATGGAGAAAAAAATTAACTCTAAAGTGGTTGGCGGTCATACTATTTATTCTGAATGGCCTTTAATAGGTGGTGAGGCTTCTGGATTCGTTAAAAAAGATGCTATTATTCATAAACAAGGAGCTAAGAACGGAGATAAACTATTAATAACCAAACCAATAGGATTGCAGCCTGTAATGGCATCATACAGGATACTAAAAGATATGCCAGAGATGCTTGAAAACTATTCTGAGAAGCAACTGAGAAACTCAATAAAATTGGCAATAAAACTTATGACTACTTCAAATCAAGATGTCGTAAAGACGATTCATTCATTAAATGATTTTTCATTTATCCATGCTATGACTGATGTTACTGGATTTGGTCTTGCAGGGCATATAATAGAGATGCTTCAAAACTCTAATCTATCTGCTATCATTGAATCTACTCCTTCAATTAAGTACTCTGAAAGGCTAGCTGACGATTTAGGTTATGCATTTGATGATTGTAAATGCTCGGAAACTGCTGGTGGTATGCTTATGGCTATTGATTCCTCAAAAGTAGAAGAATTTTCCGACATTCTCTCAAATAGAGGGATTCCAAATTGGATTGTAGGTAAGTTTGATACAATAACTCCAGGACTCGTGAGAATTTCGGAGAATGTTGAGAATATAGAAATAACAAGATATTAGTGATGTTGATGATATAAGCTAAAACACATTAATGTGGGGGCTTATTGAGAATTCCACCTGCAAGGTGGCTTCATATATTGATTTAATCTCTTTCTTTTATTTCTCCATTTAGGTTAAGAATAATCTCCTTAATTTCATTTAAGGCATTATCTATTAGTTCTTCTCCATTTTCTACATTAAACGCAGTAATAGAAACCTCAACAAGTATAGATAATCCTAATTTCGGGTGTGTTTTTATCCATAATTGAGGATATTTTTTTTCTAATTCACCTGTATACTGTGCAATTTGGCTTTCTCCGATACCTGAGAAAAGAAAACCCTTTTCAATAAACTTACCTTTCTTTTCTTTTAAAATCGGGTTGATAATATTTCTGAACATGGATTTCATCTCAGAAGGTACCCCGGGAAGGATAATAATAGTCGTATCTTTTTCTTTAATTTTGACTCCTGGTGCTGTACCAACGGTATTTGGTAAAGGAACAGCACCTTGCGGCAAATATGCCATCTTTTTTCGTTCTTTTGTCATTCCTTCCAACTTTAATATACCCCTTTCATAAGCATGTTTGTAGGATTTCTTTATAGACTTAAGAGCATGTTGATTTAGTTCCAATTTTCTATTTAAACCAAGACTAATACCTTCTAAAGTCATATCATCAAATGTAGGGCCAAGTCCACCAGAAGTAATAATTATATCTGGATTTCTCTTTAATATTTCTCTTAACGTACTAGAGATTACGTCTAAATCATCACTTATAGTAGTTATCCTTTTGAGTTGATGACCATATCGAGCAATCCTTTTAGCCATCCAATTGGAATTACTGTCAAGAGTTTTACCAATTAAAATTTCATTGCCTATAATTAGAAGCTCTATATTCATCCTTTATACATCAAAAATTAATTTAAAACCAAAAATTTTCAATAATTTCATTTATTTTTCTTAATAATTTAATTTTATAAAACTTGAAACTTATTAAATAATTTATTTGATTACAGATAAATAAAAAATTTCCTCTTGAGAATCAATGACAATAGAAATAGATGACGCTGGCACTGGAGATCTTGTTGGTCATGCCTTCATTGGGCTCTTGAGAAAGGAAACTAACGAACTCATCTTTAAAACATTACCAGTTGATTTATTTAAAGAGGAAAATTGGAACAACAAGAAACCTTTTAAGGTAGTAGTAAGTTTAGTTAAAGATGGATTAGCAGAACTAAACTTTAATAAAAATACAGAAATCGTACATCTTTGCCGTGGGAATATATTTGATCAAGTTCGATCCTATTTTCTAGAAGAAGGTATAAATTATGAAGATACAATAGTGGAAGGAAAACTTCAAGATGCTGTTGAGGGAAAACTAATTGAACATCTTAGAAAGGATCTAGGAGTGAGATCAAAACAATTATCTACTAGAGCTGGTGCAAAACGTTTCTTCATTTTGTTTAATTGGGTTTCGTATGATTTTTATAATAGAGAAAAATGGGTAAAATCAGGTTTTAAAAAATGGAATTCGATTTGGAGAGAACGTGCGATAAAAAAGCATTCTAAACGAAAAAAAAAATTTAATTCTTAAATTGAAATTATTAATCTTATATTTCAATTATCATAATACTTTTAGTTTAATTCAGTTCCACAGTTCTTACAAGTTTTAGCATTTTTAGGATTTTTATCATATCCACATGCAAAACAAATCAACCCTTTATTAACCTTAGGTTGTTCAAAATCAAATCTCTTTTGTGGTGGTAGAGAAGATTGTTCATGAGTTGAGTCTGATTCAGAACCCAATCGTTTTTTTACATAATCCTCATCATGAGGAGTGATAATTTTAAAATCTTTTGATGTTTGAATCTCTTTGAATCCTTCAGGTATAGCTTTGAATTCAGAATTCTCTACAATTGAAACATCATTATTAGTCTTTGCTTTCCTACCTCCATTTTTTTCTTTTTTAATCTTAGGAGGAACTAATTTCTCACTATCAAATGATTCAGAAGTAATTTCTTCTTGAGATTCCTCTTCTTCTAAAATAATCTCTTCATCAAAAAGAACATTTTCTATTTGACCAGCTTTCAAATTTTTAATATGGGCTACTATACCCTTAGTTCTGTTGATAAGCATATTTTTATAAGTAGTGTTAATATTACGGGATTTTGAAAAATTTAGCGTCATTTCAGAAATTTCTAACCAAATTTTTATAGCAGATTCAATTTCATTTCTTCTTTCGCAGCCTTTAGCTAATGCAACTTTAGTTTTCAGCGCTTTATTAAATTTTTCAACATCCATACACGATTCTACCCTTTTTTTTTTAAAATACATGTTTTACAAGTAAATTCGATTTAAAAAATTTGACCCAAAAATTAAAATTCCCTTACACTACTATTTTTTTAAGATTAAGATTTAATTTAATTCCTGTCATTATAAAGTATTTAAAGCAACTAATATGTCTTTTAGCCCATTTTCATCAAATGAAATAAAAAATCTCCGCGAAGTAATTGAAAAAAATGGTTGGAAAATAAATGGAAGTATAGAAAATTACTTTCGATATAGTTTGAAAAAGGAAAAAATTATAATATTTACCATTAAATTTCCTATAACATTACCGATAAGATTAAATGTTCCATTTGAAGTTGTAAGTTTTCGGGTTTCAACAGCTTTTAAAATTTGGAACTTAAACCAAAATTCTTTTACTGCAATACTTTATATTATGAAAGCTCTTAGAACTTTAGCGATTTCCCTCACCTTGGAACATTCATTTCCGATTAGTGAAAAAGAACAAAAACTCGTAGGGCTACTAAATTTGATTATGCCAGAATTAATAAGAGGAGAAAATGAGAATGCTTGGTTAAATCGCATCAGAGTTTCCCTTTTAAATAAGAGAGAAGGAATAAAGGATTTTATAATAGAACAACATAATAATATTGTACAATCTCTCAAAAATATTGGATTAGATCCTAGTTTTGAGTTACCTTGGGAATTAAAGGATGGAGTTCCCAAAATAAGAACATCTGAAACATTATTTTTTTCAAATGAGGATGAATATAATGAATTCTTTATATTTGAAAAAGGATATCTTTCATATTTCAAAGATCTTGAATATAAAAAGTTTTACATCAGGAGTTCTTTTGATTCTTATTCTCCATACATATTAAATGCCTTATTTAATGATCATCCTGATTTTAAGTTAGAGGAATTAGTGGAAAATTGGATCAAATTCTCGAGAATCATTCTGAATTCTATTTTAAAAATAATCGAAGGAGATAGAATTAATCAGAGGGATCTTTTAAACTTTAGATCTTCAAAAGAACTAATATATAGAAGTAAAAATTTTGTTTTAGATCAGAACAACTTCCCCTTCACTCCACTTTGTTATGAGAGTTCAATTGCAAAAGAGCTATTCGCTTTTCACAATGATTTATTTAACAAACCTCCTACTAATTTTGAAGTAATTGAAACTATGAATCTATATACTGAAGCAGAAGAACTTATTAAGAATTATAGATTTGAAGAAGCTGCAAATCTTCTGAATGAATCATTAAAAGTCTTTAATAAGAATCAACAGAAAAAAGTGGTTGTATCAATCCTTTTAAAATTAAGGAAGATTGCAGCTCTTTTAAATAATGAAGATTTAGCATATAATTATCTGGAAAGCGCTCTTGGCGTTGCTAAATCAGGAGAGGTACCCATAGATTACATAATAAAAATACATTATAAATTAGGTATTTTTTATTTCAAGAAGAAAGATTATGAGAAGGCTTTAAATCACTTTAATATAATTATCAATTTCTTAAAAAACGAAAAAACCCCTTTCGTTAAAATCAATTATGCTGGAATGGCATACCTTTACATTGGACTAATTTATTATGATCAAGATAAGATTGTTGAGTCAAAAGATTATTTTAGAAGAGTGGTTGAAATTGGGAATAAATATCCTAAAATAAAATTGATGTATTTTTTAAACCGTGCAATTAGATTTAAAAATGAAGGAAATCTTTCACAAACTCAGAGATTCTTAAAAGCAGGTTTAAATAATACTGAATTTAATTTTGATGATAAACAAAATCAGAATATTTTTATTGATTATATTCTTGAAATAGCGGAATTCTATATTCATCACAGAAAAGATTCCAAGAAAGCGATTTATTATTTGAATATTTTAAGAAACCATATTTCCCCTAAAGAAATCAAAAGTATCGAGAGAGCTATACGGTGGAACCTATTGATGAGTGATTATTACAAGATAATAGAAAGAAATAATCAGAAATCTCAATTTCATATAAAACAAAGTAGAAATTTAAAAAATCAACTTCAGAAGATAGGTATAGAGGAATATTAAAAAAATATTTTATCTTTTAAATTGAGATCTTTTGGCCCCAAGACTATCTCTTTGACCTCCAAATCCACCACTAACAACTCGAGCATTATATAAATCCCGAAATCGCATTCTTGGAGGTTTCTTCTTTCGAGCATTAACTCCTGACTTTTCTATTTTAGGAGTCTGCATCTTAACTTTTCCTGCTTTTGTTAATGAACCATGAGAACCAGGCAATTTCTTCTAATCAACTCAATTTTATTTTTTAGTATGATTATATAAATAAAATCAAACTCTTAAATTTTGCTGTCAAATCCGCATCTCAAAGATCGGACTCCAATTTTTTATTAAACTTATAGATGTTTTTCATAATTAAAGTAAATCTTGTTGTATGTTGGATTATGTCTAAAGAAGGATTTGAGAGAAATATTGTTAAAAACGATGAAGAAAAAATATTATATGGGATTAATAAAATAGTTTGTTTTGCATGTGGTGAGCAGAATGATAAAGACACAAAAATTTGCTCCTACTGTAAAACACCCATTGAGTAATTCTTTTATCCAAATATCTTAAAGCTTAAGAAAATTTATATTTTTTATACATTAAAATATAAAAATTAGGGATTTTTGTGAGTTTTAGCAGAAGCATGAAGAAAAAAAGTCTCTTAGGTGTATGGGTTTTAATTTTCATTCTAATTACTACCTTAACTATTATATTATCTCTATTAATCAATCCATTTTGGTGGATATTACTTCCTGTATCCCTTTTCTTAATTTTTGTAGGACAACTTACATCCCATTATTTCTGGTTAGAAAAGGAATATTGTCCACGTTGTAATACTCAAATTAGTAAATATGGCGAATTTTGTAGAAATTGTGGTCTTAAATTGTGGTTTAAGTGTCTTTCATGTGGTAAGTATATGCGAGTTGAAACAAAATTTTGTGAAAACTGTAATATTGAACTTAAGCATTCGGAAGAAGAAAAAGAATTATTTCAATATGAAATTATTAAAAAAGGTGCCCCTTCCCCTAAAAAACCTAATTTTTGCGCTAATTGTGGTGCTAAATTGAGAAATATAGAAACTCTTAAATTTTGTGAAGAATGCGGGGAAAAAATATAAGAATTATCTAACTATTTTACACTTCTCTTTTCTTAGGATTAAATAAAAATGATAAAGCGATCCATAAGACTAAATAAACAATAACATTTCTTATAAAAATTATAAAATCCTCGTTATAATAAGCTAACTTAAAAAAATAGACCAAAAGTAACCAAGAAATATTTATTGTAATAATAAGCGGGGCGAAATTCCTAAAAAATGTTTTTCTCTTTTTCCAAATTAAATATATGTCAATGATGAGGGGAGTTATATGAATATAATCGTAGTAGAGAAACAAAACAACGAATTCATATACAGCAATCATCCCTAAAGGTACGATTGAATAAATTAAGAAATTGTTTATATAAGTATTTTCACGATAAAATAACCATACGATTGAAAGAGAGAAATACCATTGGCTAATAGTGAAAAATACCAAATTCGAGCCAGGATCACCATGTTTTTTGGCACCGTATTGAAATGTATCTAATGGTTGCCAAGAAAATGGAATCAAAAATTGGAAGAGTAAAGATATTATTGTAGTTGCAGCTAACTGGATAGCTGAAATAGTACTCAGGTTTAATTTTAAATTTTTAGGAAGGACCTTAATCACAAGGTTTTCATTCGTTTTATTTTATTTCTTACTAACTATGAAAAGAGAATAAGAAAATTAAAAATTCTTATAAATTGAAAATACTTCTTTTTTCATAATCGAAATTGTATATTTGTTTTTTCTGACTTTAAAAGGTAAATCCAATTGCCCGATTTAGTGCCCGTAGAAATAGAACGAGGATGGAATCTCATAAATGAGGGGAAACGAGATGAAGCTTTAGAACTAGTTAATGAACTAGAAAAGAAAGAAAATCTCACAACTGAAGAAAAACTTAAGAACCAGATTAATATCGGGAGACTAATATTCTATTTAGGAGAAATTCAAAGAGCTTTTAAAATTGGTGAAGAAATTTTTAAAGAAAGCCAAAAATTAGGATATCCCCATCTATCATTAAAGGCTATTAATTTAAAATTACTTGTTATATTCAATATAGAGAATATACAAGAAAGATTAGATTTGTCATCGAAAGAGATTAACCGAGGGGAGAGTATATTAACCTCACTTTCGTATGAAGATAGAGTTGAATTTGGCAAAGAAGGAGCAAAATTTTTTCAGATAAAGGGATTGCTTTATATGAGAAATGAAGATATCGCTCTAGATAGCTTTAAAAAATCTCTGGATCTTATAAAACAACTGGATCAAAATAAATCAGAAGTAAAAAGAATAGAAAAGCACGTCTTAGAGAATTTAGGTTTGCTTTATGCTAACAAGAGAGAGTATGAAGATGCTTTAAAATATTACAATAGAAGTCTCATGTTAAATACTGAAAATAAAAAAAGTCAGATCATAATAGATGGGTATACTTTTAGGGGTCTTGGGAATATGTATTATATTAAAGGTGATTTAGATTCCGCCATAAATTATTTTGAACAAGGCATAACAATTTATGAAGATTTTCCTACTATAATCATGGGATTTTTAATCCATAATCCCCAATATAGCCCATATCCCGGAATAATTAATTGTTTAACGACCAATGGGGATATCAAACTTGCTCAATACTATTTACAAAAGTGTAAACAACTTATTGATCGAAGTTTTTTTAAAGGTGGTATTTTAGCTTATAATTTAGCAAGAGTAAGAATTTTAAAATATAGTACTCGAATTCGTGATCTAGTTGAAGCAGAGAATATTTTAAAGGATATTCTTGAAAAACAAAAGGATTCACCTGTAGCTCTAAGCCAAATTTGTGATCTTTATCTTAAAGAATTGCGTTTGACCAATGACTTGACTATCTTAGATGAAATAAGCGGATTTATAACAAGGATGCTTGAAATTGCGAAAAAGGAAAATTCCTATGCATTACTTGCAAGAACAAAGTTATTACAAGCTAAAATTGCCCTAATCCAGATGAACATGGGTGATGCTAGGCAATTTCTTACACAAGGACAGAAAATTGCTGATGAACATGGTTATGGCTTTTTAGCAAAAGCGATATCAATTGAACATGACAATTTGTTAGAACAATTAGATAAATGGGAAGGGCTTAAGAAGGGGAATGCTCCTGCTTCAGAACGTATAAAACTAGCCTCAGTAGATGGGGTTATTGAATATTTAGTAGAAAGTGGGACTATAGAGAAACCAGAAGTAATTGATGAACAACCAGTGGTTCTTCTGATAATAGGAGAAGGAGGGATATTATTATTTTCCTATTCCTTTACTGATGAATGGAAATTTGATGAAGAGCTTTTTAGCGGGTTTCTAACAGCATTCAACTCCATTAGTGATGAAATTTTTTCTGAAGGACTCGATCGAGTTAAGTTTGGGAAGCATACCGTTCTTGTAGAACCTATAAAAAGTTACTCAGTTTGTTATTTATTTGAAGGACAAACATATCTTGCTAAGGGAAAATTAAAAAAATTTACAGAATACCTTCGAAGGAATATTGCAATACAACAAACTCTCAATAAATTCTATAAAACGAGTCAAGTTCTTGAATTAAAGGACTTCCCTTTCCTTGAATCACTGATCACAGAAATTTTTTTTTAGTGACAAGAGCCCGAATTTTTAATATAACTCTTTTTCTAGAATTTCTCTGAGTAATCAATAAAATCTTATATTGTTAAACTTTTTAATTCTTAAAAATTTAAATTGGTGTTTTATACAATTTCAGAAAAAAATAAAAAGATATTTAACAAAAGTATGGGTCAAAGAAAATCAATTTATCTTTCGAAACCAAGAATTCCTCCCTTAGAAGAATCAAAATGGGATGATGATGCTCGAAATTTAATTGAAGGATGGCGAAAATTGAATAATAGAAAAGAAGTAATAAATATTTTGGCTACAATGGCGAACTATTCGAAATTATATAATAGATGGCGTGTTTTTGGTAATCACGTTTTATATAAATCCTCACTTCCTATTAGAGAAAAAGAAATCCTTATTCTCCGTACAGGGTGGCTCTGTAATTCCAAGTATGAATGGGCTCAACATAGCCTTATTGGAAAAAGAGTTGGATTCAGCGAGGATGAGATCTTACGGATTAAGGAAGGTCCAGATGCAGAAGGTTGGAATTCATTCGAATCAACATTACTCCGAGCTGCAGATGAATTATATATTGATTCCTTCATTAGCGACTCTACTTGGGAAGAACTTGCCAAGAAATATAATCCTCAACAGCTTATGGATGTAGTTTTTACTGTTGGGCAATATTATACTACCGCAATAGCACTCAATTCCCTTGGTATTCAACTTGAAAAAGGTATGGAAGAATTTCCGGAGTTTTGAATTTTTTAAACATAATTAATAATTATTTTTCATTTTACTCATTAATTAACCTCAAATATCATGATTAATTAAAAAAAGATATAAATTTCATAAAATCTTTAATTATTTAAGGGGACTTGGTGTAGTTTTCTATGCAAATCGCTTAGTAAGCATAACCCGGTGGCACAGCAGGCTCCAGATCCTACATGCATAAGCTGTTCCGTGGACACCTGTCGGTCGGGGGTTCAAATCCCTCAGTCCCCATTTATCTAAACCTTATTTTTGCCTTAAAATCTCTACCCTGAGCAACTATAATACATTCTTTTCCTGCTGGATCAATTTTAAGAATAGCTCTATCTATAATTTCTATACTAATTCCTTCTCTTGGTAAAACATCCAGAAACCATTCATGAATTTTAGTATAATATTCTTCGACACTATCACCACCTCTTTCTGGAGTAAATCTCCCCGTAATTAAATCTATTATGATTTCTTCTTCTGGAGTATAATGCCCAAATGGATCAATCAAATATTCACCTTTCCAAGCTAAAGATTCTCTTAGAGCATTATTAGCAACTGAATTTAGTCTCAATAACTTAATAAAATCCACCCCTGTAAGGAAAAAATTAAAAATATTTTATTAGAGTTTTTTTATTCTTTCTTGTTCTTTTTGCTTCTTTTTTTCTATTTTTTTCTTTTGTTTTTCTATCTTCTTTCGCTTTTTTACTTCTAATTTTGCTTCTTTTTCTTTTTGCTTTCTTTCTTGTTTAAGCCTTTCAAGTTCCAGTTTTTCTTTTTCAATAGCTTCTATTTCTGCTCTTTCTCTTTCTAAGCGTTCTTGTTCTAACCTAATTTCCTCTTGTTTTTCTCTTTCAATTTTTTCTAGTCGCGCTTTTTCCACTTGTTCTTGCTTCTTTCTTTCCTCTTCTATTCTTTCTCTTTCAATACGATCTCTTTCTTGTCTTTCCCTTTCTCGCTTTTCCCTTTCCTTTCGTTCTTTTTCTTCCTTTTCCTTTTTTTCCTTCTCCAAGCGAATTCTTTCTAACCTTTCTCGTTCCTTCCTTTCCTCCTCTTCGATTTCAAAATACCATGAATCAATTTTGTTACTTAATTCTTGTTTTTCCTTTAGTGACAATCCAAGATTAGATTCCTTTTTCTCGTAGATATTAGCATATTTACTCATTTCCCATATTTTAGTCTGATGTGTTGTGGTGGTACTAATCCCTATTTGTATCATACCCTCCCTAGCGATTTCAAAAGCCTGTCCAATAGACCGCATCTCATAATTTTCTACGATAACCTTCTTTAAATATGTTAAAATTTGTTTAACATCTGCTATGGGTGGATTAGGTAATGGTTTGAATTCAACTTTTTCAGATTTTAAAGTTTCTAACTCGAATTTTTCCTGTTTGTATTCAGGAGTTGCTGTTATTCTAACTTCAGGACTACGAACGTCATCTTGTTGGAGATACTCGGGTTGTTCTACCATCTTATGAAGAACTATAGGTTCTTTCTTAGCTTTTCTCTTAAATTGCATTGGCCAACTAGCGAATGAAAATAGACGATCTTCCGCAGAAGCAAAAATTGAATGTTTTGATCCCTTTTTTGTAGAATCACTCGAAGGGGGAGGTCTTTGGCCAATGCCAGAGCTTAATGTGGGTGATGCATTTTCCAATATTGAGAATAGATACATCGGATCAAACTCCAGATTAGAATAAATGCTCTTCAATGAATTTATATTATTTTCTATTATATTGAGATTTACTTCAGAAATTGTTTCTTGTAAAAGCTGATCCGCTCCAAAGATGATTCCGTTTAATCCGGCTGTTGAGTTTAAATAGGAATCATCTGCTCTTCCTCTCATTTTATCAGATACTAAAATCTGATTATAAAAATCCCAATGGGTACATAACAACATGTGACCATTTTTCGCTATTTGGTAGGAATCAGTACTACGAATTGTTTCTATCATTTCTAAAAATATATCTTTATGAGGGATAAATATATTTCTCATTAAAGCACCCTTTATGAAAGTTTTATGATTCTCTGATTTAAAAGATAAATCAATTGGGACCTTGATCACTTTTTCGGCAATTATCACTTCTTGATCATCATCTAAAGTAACATTAGCAGACGTAGCCATATGGTCATAAGCAAAATCAGAGAGTATTAATCCGGTTAAAATTCTGTGGTCAGTAATGTATTTACCAGATTCTAATTCAAATTTTAAGAAATAATAACCTAAGCCAAAAAGATAATGAAGAGTCCCTCGTTCAATCTCAATGGAATAGTCATAACCCGTGAAAAAAATTACAGTGTCTGATACTATCCTTGAAACTTCATGATGAGCATACATTCCTAAAGTAGGATAACCTAATAAATCACCCCAACTAGGTATCATGAAAAGTGAATTGCTGGGAAATAATTTATTCTCTATTTTCTGTGTTTCAATTCTTTCTTTTTCAAGCCGTTCTTTTTCAAGTCGCTCTTTTTCTAACCTTTCCTTTTCCAACTTTTCCTTTTCAAGTCTTTCTTTTTCCAGTTGGTCTTCATTTAATTTTTCTATTCCCATAATATCAATTGATTTCTTACATATTATTATTAATGACAAACAAAAATACATATTTAAATGATTAGCGAGCAATGAAGGAAGTAAGGAAATAGACTCCAAAAAAAATGCAACTTTGTGAATGCAAATTCTAGAAATAAATATTACTTTTTAAAAGAATATCAATACTAAATAAGTGATTTATATTGAATATACAATTCCTCAATAATCTTGTTAAAAGCTTCATTAATACCTTTCCCGGTTTTTGCTGATGTTAAGTAATAACCTAAAAGGTCATTCTCCTTAACAAAATCTTGAATTTTAGAAGTATCTAAATTGGTTTCATCTACTAAATCAACCTTGTTGGCGAAAATAACTGTTGGAATTTCTCCACACCATTTTATGAATTCTTTATACCAAGCTGATATGTGATTAAAACTGTCCTTACCGAAATTGTTTTCTTCAAGACTATACACAATTATAGCTGCTCTACTATTTTTAAAGAAATTTGGTCTTAAAAAGTGAAATTCATCTTGTCCCGCAATATCCCAAAAGAGACATCTTATCTTATCCCCTTCTATTTCCGTATCATAAACGGAAAATTGTGCTCCAATAGTCTTTACATAATCTTTTCTAAAAGAACCTTGTGTAAACCTTTTAATCAAGGATGTTTTACCTACTCTTCCATCTCCAATAACGGTTATCTTAAACCTAAATTTCCGCTTAGGTGATCTCTTTAACGCATTCTGATAATTAGTTATAATTCCAAGGGAAAGTGATGCAAGAGTGTTTTCAAAATTCTCAGTCTCTGATTCTGAGATTTCAATATAGCCATATAAACCCAATTCATTTGCAAGAGATTGACCTTCTTCTGCAGTTATATCTTTACCATTACCTAAACCTAAAAGAATTATAGGCAGGTCAACAGATTCACCCCCCAATTCAATTGGATTAAATTTTAGATTAGTTGCCTCCTTCAATTCCATATAAAAATCTTTAGTTAAATTAAATGATTCCCGATCACTCTTATCATAAGCTAGAATTGCCCCACTAGCACCTCTACAATATGGCTTAATGTAAGATCTCCATTGGCTTTCTGATGAAATGTCCCAGAGTTGCAATTTCACTTTATTATTGGAAATTTCTATGGCTTTTGGATAAAAGCCTACTCCTATAGTGTTTCTCTGACCTTCTCCTCCTGGAATAGGGGGCATTAAGAGTAAATTAGTTGCTTGTTCAGATTTTAAGCCTAAAATAACCACTTTAAAAGTGAAATCATAAATTTTTGCTAGGTCATAAAAATGAGCCAAGAAATTTTCATACCTTCGTATTTTTTTTCGTAGCTCATATAACTGAGTTCTTCCAGTACTTGAAAGTTTAATACCTAAAGCACGTTTTAAAACAGCTTCAGCTTGTCCCTGACTTATTGTTTTATCGAATTTAATATAAAGATCATAGGAAATTTTAGAAATTAACCATTCAAGCCCAGTCCCCCTATCAAGCGAAATCTTGTCAATTCTGTCAATAAGAAATTGTATCAGATCATGCCAACTGCTTTTTGAAATCTCAATCCATTCTTCTTCTACTAATGGTTTAAAAAAAGACTCAATACCAAAAGCATCCAATTCCTCTTTTGTATAATGAGATTTAAAAATATTTCTTAGGTTTTTTAACTGACTTAATTCTTGTTTTGAGTAATCTAATTTCCTAAGCAAATCTTTCAGGGTTTTTATCTGCTTTTTTGTCAATCCTTCACTATTCAATTTTCATATAAACCTCACTAAATAATTTATTAGCTTTCCCTCCCACAATTCAGTGTTTCTACAATGGCATTAAAAGCATTAGTAACTCCTTTTCCTGTTTTTGCTGAGGTTATGTAATATCCAAGAAATGAATTTTTTTTAACCATATCCTGAATTGAAGAAATGTCTAATTTCGTCTCATCTACTAAATCAACCTTGTTAGCGAAAATAACTATTGGGATTTCTCCACAATGTTTAGTAATTTCACCATACCAAAATGATATATGATTAAAACTTTCCCTTCCGAATTTACCCTCTTCAAGACTATATACAATTATCGCTGCTTTGCTATTTTTAAAGAAACTTGGTCTTAAAAAGTGGAACTTATCTTGTCCCGCAATATCCCAAAACATTAATCTTATTTTATCATTATTGATTTCTTTATCATATACAAAAAATTGAGCGCCGAGAGTCTTTATATATTCCTTTTTAAAAGATCCTTCAGTGTATCTCTTAATTAAAGTTGTTTTACCTACTCTTCCATCACCTACGACCGTTACCTTATAGGTAAATTTTCGAATAGTATCATTCTCCTCTATATCATGAATTTCTTTTTCTTTTTTTGATTCTATAACTTTTTCCATTTCTAAATCACATCTAAATTGTTTTATGTCTATTCTTAAATTAATAGGGTCTGAACATATTGTATTTTGAACTATAAATTATATCTGATGAATCTACTTTAAGTTTAGCATCTTTTAATGAGAAGATATTTTCAGAGTATTTTGGATTTAAGGTTTTATATAATTCATATAGTTTATATTGTTTTCTAGCTCCTTCAATATCACTTTTATCTCGTTTTGAATCCTGTCTTAAGAGAAATATATATAGTCCTAAAGACTTAATCAATTCATCTTTCTTTACTAATTTCTGTTCCATTTTTTTACCATTAATATTATTTAACAGGGGATTTCACCTCTCCCTAATTTATTATATGTCTACTATAATAATGGACGTCCAATCTGATCATGGATGTCCAATCTGATCATGGACGTCAATAATTATATTGGACACTATCATATTTAAATCTTTCGATCGAAGAAATTATAATCTAGGACAATTCATTTCCTATTATAACACAGAAGGAATTATATATAATGATAAAATTAATATGAATGACTAACAATTAATAAATTTGAAAATAAAGAAATTGAGAGATTAATAATGTATCGTTTCGAGAAAATTGGGGAAACTCAATTCTATTTAAAGGCATTAGGTATGTTCCCGCCATCAGTGGCAAAACGTTTCATAAAAGAATTTAATAGAAAGACAAAAAAATTAGACTCTTTTTCTGTAATTGTTGATGGGGTGGATTTCATTATGCTGAATCTAGAATCATTTGGAATAATTTTAGAGTTTCTAAAAAAAAACAATGAACGATTAGATAGATCCGCTTGGATTATCTCTAAAAATCCGGTGTTGGATACAGAAATCCAAATACTTCTTGACAGAGCCGAATCTCCGAAAAGGAAAATCGTCCAAAATCTTGACGATGCAAAAGATTGGATTGGAGTTAAAGAGGTTATTATAGAATCTGACTAAAAATCTTCAATTAACACTTAATCTCTTTTTACATAAATCAATAGCCTTTGAATTATTATCTACACCAATCCATTTTCGATTCAATCTATGAGCTACGGCTAGAGTTGTGCCTGTTCCACAAAAAAAGTCGGCAACAATATCTCCTTCATTTGAGGATGCTAAAATTATTCGCTCAAGCAATTCTTCGGGTTTTTGGGTTGGATATCCTAAATATTCTTTTGATCTAGTTCTTGTTTGATAGGAGTATATATCATTCCAAACATCTCCTAATGCGTTTCCAGGCTTTTCATCTAAATATTGTTTTCCTCCTCTTCGTTTTCTATAGAGTCGTCCGTCTTCATCTCTATATCGAAACATTTTTTTAATATATTCTTCCTTATAAGGAAGATATAGCTTATTGAAGGTATACTGATCAGATTTGGTATAAAATAAGATAGTATCGTGCTGACGTACCCATCCTTTTACCTGACTTTTAAAACCTGATACACTTCCTACGTTCCATATAATCTCTCTTCTAAAAAACTGCCTTCCAAATATTTTATCACATATAAGTTTAAGATCAAACACAGCATTTGCATCGCAATGACAGTAAAAACTACCAGTAGTTTTTAGAACTCTATACATTTCCTTTAGTCTTATTTCCATGAAGTTTAAATATTCATCTAAAGAAGTCCAATTATCTGAAAACTCTTTATAATCAACTCCTGTGAAAAAAGGTGGATCTATATATATTAGGTCAAGAAACTTTGAATCAAGTTTTTTTAAGAATTCTAAATTTTCTGCGTGATAAACCCTATTTAATTTCATGAGGTAGTTAAATAGAACTGATGATTTATGCAATTATTATGAGGAAAGAACGATTAAATAAGAATTTCTTGGATGAATTCAAGGATTATGATTTTTCTAAAATCCAAGAAAATAAAATATATCTAATTGGTTCAATACGTTTTAAAGACTATTTTATTAAAATTGAATCGATTTTACAGATTATACATGGGAAAATCGTATATATTTGCTCAGTAGATGGATTACTAAATAAAAAAGAATTTGCGCCAAATGAATGGGCAAAATTACAAGAAATTGCCCTAAGAAAATTAGAAGATCAAGATGCTATTCTAGTCTTGGATGTAGATGGATATATTGGCGACCATTCTAGGGAAGAAATTGAAGTTTTTCAAACAAAATATAAAAAACCAATATACTACTTCTCTAAGTTAAAGAAGCATCTGTAGTAGCTTAAACAAATCATTAATTTCATATGCTCACTTTTTTTTTAAGTAAAGACTAACAATTAGAAATGAACTATTAATAGGAAATTGAAATTAAGGGTTTAAACGTAAAATGGAATTGTTCCAAGTTTTTTGGGACGTGGGGAAAAGACTTTTTTTAGAATTCAAGAAAGACGAAAATGAAAATCAATTTCTTCTCCCAGAAAAAATTAAACGTTTAAACTTGAAATTTGAGATTTCAAAACCACTTAGACAAGAAAAATTTTCGAATCAACCCCCTTATCTTGTTTCTATTAAAAAGCTCTACTATTCAGATAAACATCTCTGTTTTTCAATAGATTTAGACGAGATTTATGGGTATGATGATTTGCAAATAAAAATTTTAAGATTAACAATCTTTATGCATTCTGGGCAGCGTATCGAATATAAATTCGAAGAGAAATTCAACATATCTGATGTATGGGTTAATGAAGATTGTTATGTCGGCTTTCATTTCATCGATTTAGGTGTTCAAAAAAACCAACATAATATGTATACTAGAGAAAAGGTATACCAAGAGGTCAAAACTGATTTCAATAACGTAAAACGAGAAAGTACTGTTATTTATGAAAAGAATAGTGTTAAAAGTATATCTGTGGATGAATCTATCATTTCAATGATTTTTGAAAGCAATAAAACCTTGAAAAACATTGAGAATCATCTAAAGAATTTGAACTTGACACTGCAAAACATGCCAGTTGGAAATATTTCATATAGTTCACCCCCTCGTATTTCTAATAGGAACTCTGAGTCGGGAATTGAAAGAATAAGGGTTCCAACTAAACCAGCATTAATTCAAGATCAAATGTCATCCAACAAATTAATGGTCATCAAAGAAATGAAAACAATTTTCAAGCAAAATGTTGAAGAAAATGAAGAATTTAATGTTAAAGCTATTTTAAAGCCCTTAACAGAAGAGGAACTTAAAGAGTTGACAGTAGATGATGAAATTTTGATGAAAAAAGAAGAAGAGGCAATTAAAAATCAAATAAGAAGGCTTAAAAAACAACAGGAAAAGAAAATCCACTTAGAGGATCTCAAAAAACCTAAATAGAATATAAAATCATATTTTTGACAGTTAATTCTAATGAGCTAGTAGCAAATCTTTAATTATTTTCTAATATTGGATATAAAAGAGGAAATTTATTCAAGAGAGGTTATCTAAAATATTATTAAATTATTTTATAGGAACAGCTGGAAGTGGTAAGACTACTCTCACCGGTCAGTTAAAAGAATATGTTGTAAATCGAGATCCAGAAATTTCAGCAATCACTTTGAATCTTGATCCTGGAGCCCGAATCACACCATATACTCCAGACATTGATATAAGAGATTATATTGTTTTAGAAGAAGTTATGGAAGAGTACAGCTTAGGACCAAATGGCGGTATGATTTTAGCATCTGATTTAATGGTGAATTATTTAGATGATCTTAAGGACGAAATTGATGAATACAACCCAGACTGGATATTTGTGGATACTGCGGGTCAACTTGAGTTATTTGCTTTCCGAGAAACTGGACCTTTAATAGCTAGCGCTTTAGGAATTGGTGATGTTCAAAGAGCTGTGAGTTTTCTCTTTGATTCGAATTTTGTTCTTAGACCTAATGGTTTTATTTCAACTATGCTATTAGCAGCTTCAGTTCAATTTCGATTTAGAAATATATCACAAATCAATATATTATCTAAGGTTGATCTTATAGATGAGGATCAAATCGAAATGATTCTTAATTGGAGTCAAGATTTTCAAGCATTAGAAGATTCTACAAATGAAAGGGAGAAAGGTTTAATAAGAGAATTATCCATGCTTATTTCAGAAGTTTTTATACAAATGGGATCAACCAGTGAATTAATTCCATGTTCAGCAAGGGAAGACCATGGTTTAGACATTCTATTTGGGCACTTACAAAGAGTTTTTGATTCAGATAAATCAAAATTTTATTAAACAAATTTAAATTTCAAATTAGAAATAAAAAATTATTCTTCGAACAATGAAAATTATTGGACCTATAGCAGGCATTGGTTCAAGATTAAAGCCATTTACTTTAAGTAAACCAAAAGCTTTCATAACAATTGCAGGGAAAACTGTTTTAGATCACATTCTTGAGAAATTTAGTTATACATTTGATCCAAGTACGGAATTAATACTTATTGTTGGATACAAAAAGAGACAAATAATTGATTACGTAAAAAAAAATTATGATGATAAATTTAAACTTATCTTTATTGAACAAATTCCGAGAGGTTATTCAAATAATATCCCCTTTTATTGGGGATTAGGTGAAGCCGTATATTTATCAAATATAAGGTTTCAAAAACAGCAATTTGAAACAAAAGAGGAAGATAAAAGAGAAGGTGCTCTTATCTTTTTAGGAGATATGCTTCCTATTGATGAATATTCATATTTCATGTATCGTTATTTTGAATCTGATATAGATGGAATTATTACAGTTATGGAAGTCCCCAACGAAGCTGCAAGTTCTTATGGTGTAGTTACTGTAGATGAAAATTCACTGATCCAACGCCTCGTGGAAAAACCAAAAGAATTTATCTCGAATTTAGCTATTGCTGGTCCATATGCTTTTTCAAATTCAGCTACAATTGCACTTTTTGAAAGCATTAAAAATTATCTAGATCAAAAATCAGACACAACAACGGAGATATATTTAACTCAAAGCTTACAAGATTTAGTAGATAAAGGTTTCAGAATCGCTGCGGTCAAACTTAAAAAGGGAATGCTTGATTTTGGTAAACCCACTGAATTACTTAACGGCAATAGATATCTACTCATGGAAAACTCCGTTAAAAAGGAAGATTTTCCAAAACGAAACATAACTCTCGATAGGTCGTTTTTGAAAAATCCTGTCTTTATTGGAGAGAACACAAAAATTAATAACTGTGTTATCGGACCCTATGTTTCAATAGGAGAAAATTCAATCATAGAAAACTGCATTATAGAAAATAGTGTTATTGAAAAAAGAGCACAACTTAATAACATCATCACTAAAAACTCAATAATAGGTAGTGATGTCATGGTTGAGAATATTAGTAAAGATTATTTAATTATTGGTGATAAAAGCAGAACTTAGTGAAACTTCAATTAGTAATTTCTATATAATATAGTTAAATATTAATTTTAGAAAGATTAAAATAGTAATTAATAATATCAAGATTTTGAATATATAGGAATTTTAAATTATATTTGTGGATAATAATGTCATATCACATAGCCTTTGATGTTGGACATAAACCAAGAGGCCGAATTGATGAAAATTTAACTGAAGTTCGAGATCACTTAAATTCAAATGATTTTGTATGTTATAATTTTCTAGAGCTCCCTATAACAGAAGAGTCACTAATACCTTATGATATTTTAGTATTTGTATGTCCTGACTTTTCAAGAATTGCTGCAAATGAAATTACACAAATAGTTGATTGGGTTAAGAATTCTGGAGGTGGACTCTTATTATTATCACATGCAGGTGGTGATAGGGGTCGTGGGAGCAACTTATCTGAAATTTCAGAACAATTTGGAATCATTTTTGAAAATGATCAAGTTTTAGATGAACGAGTTAATTTAGGATTGGAGAATATACCGCTAATTTCAACATTTAACATTCCTCATCCAATTACGTCTGAAATAGACACTTTATGTTATAGATCAGGGTGCTCTCTTTCAATTGTGGGGAGTGGAGCACTTTCAATAGCTGATTCAAACGAAACATCGGAACCTTTTTCTTGTCCTCTAATTTGTGTATCAGAAATAGGAAAAGGAAGGGTTTGTTGTATAGGTAGTTATGAGATGTTTAGAGATAAAATTGGAGGAGGATTTCAGTGTTCTGATCATCCAAGTTTGTCTTTAAATATTTTTAAATGGCTAGTTTCTGATTATCGTATAGAATTAAGGACAACTCTGGATGCTCCAACTCCAGTTGCTTATCCTGTTGAAGAGAGTTCTCAATTGCAACCACAATCTGATTTATCAGCCACTTCTGCTCCAAGTGAAGGAAGAACAATTAATATAGATTTTTCGATGAAAATTTCCAAGAAAGGTGAATTGATAGAGTTATTAAAGATTTTTCAAAATCAAATAAACACAATTAAAACAACAATCGATAAATTAATAGCAACTGCTTCAAAATCAGATAATGAAATAATTGAACCTGATCAATTTGAAATTTCTGAACTTCAAGATACTCAGCCTAGTATCCAAGAAGCACCTTCTGTCCCAGAAATAACCAGTGAAATAAATATTATTAGCAATAAACAAGAGGATGGTCTTACGGCTTTACCTCCTAAACCTAAAAGTATGGTTGAAGAAGAAATTGATGAAACCGGTTTAAAACCGGTACCTAAACTCAAAACGAAAGATAAGACAAAAAAAGAACTAAAAGATGAAAAAAAAGGACTGGAATCGAAACTTACTTCTGTTGAGGACCTACTGGAATTCATTGATAAAAAACACACATCCGGTACGATTGATGATGAGGAATATTCAAAAAGAACAAAGAAACTACAAAGTGACATTAAGAAAACAAAGAAAAAGATAAATGTTATTGATAAATTACTAGACAAATAAATTAACACGGGATTTTTTAAGAATTATTATTTTTTGGCTTCACTGGGTGACCTTCTGGAATATAAGGTTGAGCATATTTATTGACAATCTCAAAAAAATCTTTATCACTAACACCTTTCGTTACCTTCTTTAGTTCTTCTTTAATAATATGGAATGATTTTCTGAGTTCTTCTTTCGATGTTGTTTCGTGTTTTCTTTTTACTTCTGTAGAGATTTTTTTAATTATTTCTATAGGTATATCTAAATCTAGCACTTTTATTTTTTGCTGCATTGCATGAAATACTGATTTTGTTCCAGAAAATTTTCCTAAATAAAACTTTCTTCTTCTCCCTACCATATGGGGGTTTATCGGTTCATAGGTTAGCGGATGAGCCAGAATTGCTGCAATGTGGAGTCCACTTTCATGAGAAAATGCATAATCTCCTACGATTGGCTTGTATTGAGATAAAGGTTTACAGAAATATTTTTCACAAACTTCACTTAATTCTGGTAGCCTAGTTAGATCTATCCCAGTTTTTATTCCTAATCGTTCTAATATTGTTACTACCTCTTCAAGAGCAGCATTTCCTGCACGTTCGCCATATCCATTTATGCAGGTATGAGGATATTGACATCCTTCTATAACACCTGTTATAGTATTTGAAACAGCTAGACCAAAATCATTGTGAGTGTGTATTCCTATTGGGATTTTCTGCTTTAGTGGTGAAATTACTTCTTCCTTAATACGTTTTATAAGATATGAAGTGGACTGGGGTGTTAATACCCCAACAGTATCTCCTAAGACTATTCGTTCTGCTCCTGCTTGTATGGCGGTTGAAAACACATTTTTTAAATGACTAAAATCACACCTAGTCCCATCTTCTGAAACCCAATTGACTTTAAAACCATTGTCTTTTGCATAATGAATAGATGTTCTAATCTCATCTAATTGTTGCTCCTCACTATGTTTCAGTGTTTTTCGAAAAATAGGTGATATTGGCATAAAAATAACAATTTCTTTAAGGTCTGCCTCTATACAAGCATCGATATCATCCTTTCTCGGTCGAGCTATACCTAAAATTGTTGCATTATTGATATTTTCATTAACGATTGTTTTCACTATATTTTTTTCTGATTCTGAAACTGCTGGAAAACCTACTGCAATCAGCTTAACTCCTATTTCATCCATTAATTTTGCTAAATGAATTTTTTCTTCGAGCGTTAAATAAACTGTTGGACTTTGTTCTCCATCACGCAGAGTTTCATCCCAGATCTCAACACTATCAGGTAATTCATAATTTTCTAATGCAATCTTATTGTAATCAATGAGGAGTTCTCGAAGCTCCTCCTTTGTGAATTTGTACGACATATATTGATCCCTACAAATATTAATGATAATTTAAATTATGGAATACAAATAAATTTCATTTATCGAGATCATTCTAATCTAATTTATTAAGAACCAAGAAAAATACAATTTCTGTTAGAAAAATTGAAGAATATTAGACAAGAGTATAATTTTTATTTAATTACATCAGTGATAAAGCATGTTTCTACTATTTTTACTCCCTTAATTTGTGAGATCTTCTCTTCTATAAGAGGATTAAATTGTTCAATAGAAGGTATTTCAACTTTCATAAATAATCCACAATCTCCTGAAAGTCTCCAAATATTAGTAATTTCTTCAATTTCTAACAATTCTTTTAAAATTCTTTTTATTTCTTTAAAATCTGGTTCAACTTTCACAGTAGCTCGAGTACGAGGTTTATTATCAACAGAGTAATCAATAGTGAATTTTCTAATTACACCATCATCTGTTAACTTTTTTACACGTCTTCGAACAGTTGCTTCAGTTTTACCTACACTTTGAGAAATCTCATTAAAAGACATTCTACTATTATCTTTTAATAACTCTAAAATTTTTAGATCTACAATATCCATAATAAACCTTATTATTAAATGTGATGAATAATATATATTAAAACTTTAATTGTATTCTCAAATTCAAAAATTTTTTTGCGAATTGAAAAAACTATTGTCTGAAAATGTTTATCAATCTATTAATAAGGAAATAAACAAGTACAAATACAGTAAAAAGACCTAAAATAATGAATTTTTTAATAATTAATAATTAAAAAATATAATTTCATGAATAAATTTTTAAGACATCCTCAAAAAAAATACAGTTATATCCTCAATTATTGTAGTTTTATATTATTTATTCTGGTTTTTATAATTTGAAATCTGAAATTTTTTTAAAAAAATGTAGTACCATTAATATTATTAGAAATGCATTAATTTTTCAATATATCTTATATAGAAAATGGTAAAATAATGTCAAATGAAATTCCAGAAAATGTCAAGGATTCTTTAAGGTCGATAGGACTTACTGATTATGAAATTTCAATTTATCTTACCTTGATCTCAAAAGGACCAATGGATGCTCGAGAGCTATCTGAAGCATCAGGTGTTCCTTACTCCCGAATATATAACATCCTTACACAGCTGGAAAAGGATAAGATGTGGGTTGTTAAGGAAGAGGAAAGTAGACCCAGTAGATACTTTGCAAAGAGCCCTGATGAGGCTTTAGTAATTGCAAAAAAACAATACAGTGATAATTTCAATGATCATTCAAATAGAATTATCCATACTCTTACACCTATTTACCAATCACACGATACTCCAATCAAGATCTCTCTATATGTACACAGAGGTAGAGATGTATGTATAAACAGAGTTCTCTCATTAATTAATTTAGCAACAACTTCTATTTATTTTACCTTAACAGAATTCGAATTGTTAGACTTGTTCTTTGATGATATTAAAAAAGCTAGAGCAAGAGGCGTTACAGACATAAAACTTTTAGTTGAAGCCAAAGCTTTGGAGGAAAAAGCATTTAAATCACTTCTTAAGAAATATAATTCCCTCTGTGAAATTAGGTGGAGAGATCAGATTTTTGGTAGTTCGATTATTAGGGATTGTCACTGATCATGTGGCTTTTGGTCCTTCTTCTTTGTACTATTTTGATTATCTTTATAAAAGTGCTAAAGAAGTAAAATTGGATTAAATTCCTTATGTATCTAGGTTATAATGAATTATAGTTTTTTTTAGACTCTAATAGTGATAGCATCTTCAGGGCATACTTCCACACACTTAAAACAAAGAGTACAAAGGGATGGCCAAATTGCCGTTATTTTCCAATGCTGTGGATCATATATGTTATCTTCTTTAAATTTTAAATCTTCATGCCTTAAAAGCACACAGGGATCACATACTTTAAGGCATTTAGCACAATCTCTTGGATCAACTTTACCCTTAGGACCACATTTCATATAATCTATTTTGATTTTTGTTCTACCCATAAAATCACCTAAAAATGACCATCAAATCCTTTAAATTCTTGTCTCGGTATAAGCTTCAAAGCATCATGTTTGCAAGCATGACGGCATAGTCCACAGCCAAAACACTTATTAT